>Ga0307510_10005859_pt1 | contig 14657 bp, 16 predicted proteins | sample 12_EM_MG_FD_207224 | JGI IMG/M metagenome (GOLD analysis project Ga0307510, IMG submission 207224) | Populus trichocarpa ectomycorrhiza microbial communities from riparian zone in the Pacific Northwest, United States - 12_EM | ecosystem: Host-associated > Plants > Roots > Unclassified | place...
TTGCTCTTCAACGAGGAATTCCTAGTAAGCGTGAGTCATCAGCTCGCGTTGATTACGTCCCTGCGGGGATCGGGTGGGGGGATGGTCTCATGGGGTGGGGAATAAATTGTACACACCGAGACACCACATGCAAGATCTACTACAAGATTGAAGGGCTGAAGGAGACCGAAGGATCTGTGCGTAGCCAATCCCCCCTTACTCCTCCTCCCAGTCATGTGACCTGTAATGCAAATTTATTATTTTAATTTTAACCAGACTTTCTGCTATCCAGCTTGAGCAGGCATTCTAGCCTCACCTACACCACATTCCTTATCACCTCTAAACCCCACCACCCAGACTATTATCATGAGTAACCAAACCCATGATCATTTGCGCATGCTAACCAATGATATTACAAGACAAAAAAAAAACAAAAAGACATTTATTACATAGGTAAATTATGCTGATACCTATAATTAAATGGTCTGAAATCCTCTAAATAATTGGTCTGGGAATTTATTGTAATATTCCTTGCACTTGTACCTGCCTCTGTAAACTGGGAAATGTCTGAAGGTGACTGAGGCACATTAGGAGGATGAAAAGGAGAAGGAGTAAGGTAAGAAAGGGGGGTTACCATGGGACGTGGCGCCTCAATAGTACCAGGTAAAAAAAGGGGGGTAGAAGGAGGCGCAGGCCTAGGGGCAAACATGGGTGGTATTACTGGCTCAGGTAAGTATAGGCGGTGCTCAAGGTTAACAAAAATACAATTGGCATTAAGCCAATCTTTCACCATCTGATCCTGGGTCTCCTCCCTAGGATCCTTGTTGTTGAGCCACACACATGGCTTGCTCCAATTCTTCAAGGTGCGCTTGTGCTTGTACTTGTCTGTGACAGTAAAGGTATGCTGCGCACCTGTAAATAAAATCAAGTAAATGTCAGCAAACAGAATATACTCAGTGAACATTTCACTTACCAAGGAATGCCTTGTAACTCCTAAAAGTCTTGAAGGGGATGTCATCAAAGACAACATATTGGCACCCCTCATCCAACTTGTCTTGTGACCAGTAGGTGTTCATATAGGTATGAACCCCTAAGGACCTGGCCCAAGCTGTCTTTCCCGTCCTAGAGGGACCCCAGACTACTAAAGTCTTAGGGCGAGAAGTCTAGAGCACAAGCAATTAGCAGATTATGTCAATGTAGAGCAAATTCACATACCTTAGGCAGCTCTTCTGCCACCCAATTGCGCATCTCCTCAGGTACCCTCACAAACTTGGTAAAGTCTGGGGTAAAGGGAGGGACTGGGGGAGTAAAATGCTTGTCCGCGTAATACTCCAGTTTGTCCAACATGACCACATAGGAGCGGGGGTCTGCCTTCCTAGCAGTTGCAAAGAAATCCTCTCTAGAGGTGGTGGCTATTGTAGCCACCCAACCCTCCCTCATAGAGGAGAAATCACTATAATTTAAATAGATAATTAATAAAAATATTAAAGTGACAAGGGAATGATGCACCCAATGGCCTTAGGCCCCTTCCAAGGCCCCAAAATTGGCCTCCCCTCCTTATTGAGGTACAGCCAAATGCACTGCAAATCTAGTTTGGTCCCTTTTGAGGACCAGATGTTGGGATGGATATCCCCAATGTCAAATGTGCATGGATTTGTCCCGCGCAAAGGGCTGCCAAAGCGGACAAAGGCATGCCAATAGCAGTTGCCATTAGCATGTGACTCCTCTGCTCCAGCCCAATCTGGAAGAGAATGTGTGTTAGCGCAATTAAATAAAAAGGATAAGTATTACTCACATTCCAAACGCGCCCCAAATCCTGTCATGAGGTCTTCCAGATTGCTGTTGGGGCGATCACCAATCTGGGACCATGTAAGGAAGAAGTTCTTCCCTGAAAATTGAAAGCAACTAGTCCCTCGCCGCTCCACCTGTGACAGTGGAGGCAACTCAGGATCGTCAAACCCTAACCCCCTCCTTTGGCTCCGCACTGGCCCTATACTCCCCTGTCTAGAGGGAGGCACTGGGTGCAAGGGAGTAGGAGTAAGGGGAGGGAGGGGAGATGACACTGCTTGGCTGAAAGAATGGAAGGGAGAAGAAGACGAAATAGGAGGAGTAGGAGTAGGAAGGGGAGGAATAAAGGGGGAGGGAGAAGGGGAGGGGGTGGCAAAGGCTGAAGGATGGAAACGGAATGCCATGGTGTAGTGGGGAAAGGGGACAGTGATGAGGGGACCCCACTTATTTATGATGCCCCCTCCCCCCTCCAGAGTGAGTAAGCCCTGTGAGTAAGCGCAGTGACTAATGAGAGTGACGTAAGAACAACAGACACATAAATAAGATTCTGTCTGTTGTTCTCACTCTCATACGCTCACTGATTAACCAATGAGGGGCTGCGTACTTATCAAAAATTCCTATATCGGGTAAATCTACTTATCAAAAATCACCTTATTTGGGCATGAGTTTAAGATGCATGCTCAAGGCACAATGTTATAGAGGGCCTTGAGTGTGACTTCTATAAAAGGAGATTTGATGGTTTGATGGATCTGAAACATGTTTCATGTATTTATAGAATGCGCAGTCAGCTTCTTTGCACAGTTGTGCTTCTAATTGGGATTCCCCATGGGATTTCCCCTGTGCTTCTTTGAGAGAAATCCCCATCAAACCTTATGTGAATAATAGAAGGATGAGTTGACTTGTCCCATGCATTCTGGCAAGCCTTGCTTATTAGCCGAAATTACTTATCCGCAGACCGCAGTCTGCAGTCTGCAGTCCGCAGTAAGCACAGTAATGACACGTCCCCTCATTAACTATATTTAGACTATTATTCCCATTGGGATAATGTTTTTCCATGTTCCTGATCTGACTAATGGTGAGCTTTTATGCTATTAGTTGATAAGCTTGAAACAAGTTGTCTAATCTAGATGCTTCTCCAACCAAGGAGAATAGATGCCTTGTGATATTATTTGCTTCTGTTTATGTTAATCAACAAGGTTTGTAATATAAAAGGACATAAGTTTATAGCATATTAGTAACGATGTTCGTTACCAATCACTGTGGCACCAACAACACCTGCTACACTACTTGGCATGGGACTGTCCCTTATTCTTCTCAGCTTCCTACTTCGCAGGCTAACGTCAGTGTTGAATTTCAACTACGGCGTCTCCATTGGGGCGAGGTTGCGGAGCACTCCTTGGAGGAATCTTGGGATCATATCACCGGCAATGTTGTTGAATGCCATTGGAAGCAAAGGGATCTTGTCCTGTCCATGTCGCATGCAGTCACCATCACTGATGGATATGGGAAGCAGTCAACAATCTTCTTCGACAACCAGGGGATGTACCGAAACTGGGTCATTGTTTTCCTCCCAACAGGGCAGTACACCCAATTCAACACCCCCATTGTCTCAAAGCTCCATAAATGGATGGTTGGAAACCCAATTGGAAACTGTGGATCAAGTGACCAAAGCAAGGCTTCCCCCTCTGAAGAATGATAGGGGGTCTATTATGGGTGCCACATTTGTGGGGCCTATACAAGTCAACCTTGGGACCGGAAGCTTACCCTCCTAGGAAACTGGGACGTCAACGGTTCGAAGTGGCTCTATTGGATGCGGGTCCCGCGTTACAAGTGCCAGGAATGTCACACGTGGGTCTATGAAGGTTCCTGAGCCACGGGGCCAACCCGATTGGGTAAGTCTGACATTGTCATCTTCTGCTGGTTTGATCAGATCAAATGGATATATTGCTGACAAAAGATGACACTGCCTGGCTTACAGATCCCGCTTCCATTGTTCCCTTTATGGCATGCTCCAATGGGAATGTGTCAATATCCATTGTATTATCCGACATCGGGTTATCCTGTAATGATAGGGCGATGCCCCAGCATAAATACCGCCCCCTCCTCACTGATCCTACCACCCTTGCATCCTACCATGCCATCAACGACGCTTCCCTCCACTCAGCCCCCTACTCATGGCCTGAGGCCATTGAAGCGTTCAGGAGCGCACAGTAAGTATTATTATTTTTTCTTTATATTTTATAATACTGACATGACCAGTTTTTCGCCCCCAGTCCTTCTTGGACCTGGACAGGCAGGAGCCAGTGATCCCCCTGGAGACCCCCTCCCCCCCCAAGAACCTGTGGGACCTGGGGCCAGTGACCCCATGGGTAAATGGCATTCCGGTGACACCCCCCAGGCCGATCAAGAGGAAGCGGAGGGATGGCTCTTCCCCTCCCCCATATCCAATGCCCCAAGTCCCCCCCCAACCCCTGTTCAAGGCCGCAAACCTCAAGGACGTCCGGGCCAAGGCAGTTCCCCTGGATGACCTGTTTGGAGGTCATCCCGTCGTGCTCCCCGCCCCCCAACCCCCATCAAGTCCAAGCCAGGACGGGTGGATGACACAAGTGAGTTACTTAGTGCATTTGCCATGATTATCTCTGGTTTAACTGCTATGATACCAGTGGTCTCAGGGGACAATGTGGGGGACGGAGACGACCCTGGCCCCATCAAGCAAGCCGACACTCCCTTCTCCCCCAACATCGCCCCCCTGCCCTGATGATGAGCCCAAAGTGGACAAGCTCAATATCATCCAGAGGTGAGTATTATGTTAGCATAATTTATTGTTAACTTAACACTCAATTTAGGCACATTTATGACATCCTTGTCACCACAGAGGAGGAGGGTGGGATTGGGATGAGGGACACATTCGCCCCTGCGGGGAATAGGGCCATGGCTGAGGAGATTGCCGTGGCTATCACATGCTGCTTCAATAATAGATGTAGCATGGACATGGTACAAGGGACAGATTGTTGTCCCATTTTCGCTATGTATGAGGACTAGTAGATAAATATGGACTTCCAATGAAGCAGTATATATTTATTTCAAACTCCAAACTGTGGGACTATATAAGGCATGAACTTGTGTGAAGATGAAAGGTATGCCTTCTCATTTCTTACCACAACTATTAGATTATCAATATCCAAGTCATGAGCCAAATTATTCCATCCTTGATCGCGCTATTTACAAACAATATTTTAATAACTTTATTGCACGACTCCAGCTTAATTCTATTGATAATACTGCTTGCGATTGGTATCGGAGAGAATTTAATCAAGAGTTCCCAGCTTCCTTGGCTACTGACAATAAAGGTAGTGTTGTTCTTTCACCTGGTGACGGTCATCGATGGCTGGTTTTCGTGCATTCAGGCATTGCCATGTATTTGCACCTTGCTTGCTATATCATGGTAAGCGGAGAACGCGTCTGACTTTTCAGAGACAGTTCCACTGGTCTTACTCTAGCTACAAGCGCAGGGGGCATAAGTATAATGTCCGTCGTTGTACCACTCGATCATACAATAGGTTCGGCTCTCGCCAACATGTCAAGCCTATGAAGAGTATCTGTCGTACTATACAAGATCCAATGAGTGGGCAATATCAATGGGAACGGTTTACAACAAAGGGCATACCTGATCAATGTCGCCACCTTTCTGCATTCGTATGCCATTACCAACTCAATATCATTCCTAGGGGGGACCCTTTAGGAACAGACAAACTCTGTATGTTCAAACATACAACGGACATGGTTCGTGTTAGGGGAATTGGATACCAAATGAGTTTTGTGTTACAACCCAAGTCAGGATTCCGACTTCAACTTATCATGTTCCAGACACCATATGACATGGAACAACTTAGTTACGGTGCTCCTGAGCAACTATCTGATAATGTACCATACTTCAGTACTGATGCATCCAAACAAGGTGTCTTCCGTCCTAATGGACGACTCTTAACAGAGTTCCAAAAGGAAGATGACCACTATTTATCAGCTGTTACCACAGGTTATGCTGAAATCTTTGGTCAACAAAAGAAACTGTTTGATAATCAACAAGCGCCAGCATTGTTTCAGAAGATGAGGATAAATCACCCCAATGTGACAGTCCTTATGGATCGCCATGTGACTGTGATCAATCACAGAACCAAACCAAAAACATTTGGGATCAATCGAATTGTACCATCAAAAACTACATGGAAATACCCAACTGTTCAATTTGATGGAGAATACAAAGGCTTCAAACAGGTGGAACAGATACCTAATTGTAAATGTAATTTCATGGTCATTGCTACACCGATATTTGGTCTGGTTATAGATCCTGGACAAGATATGCATGGTGTTGAACTCCATGAGCCACCTGACATGACAGATACTGGTCTTCTGGCAGTATTCCAATGGGAGGGAAGTGTTGTTGCTGATGAATTTGGACCACCTGTTGCTGGACTGAGTACTGAACCCCTGGAGACTATTGATGAAGATGATGGACCAAGGACACGGTCTTCAAAGGGAAAAGAAAAGGAGAGACAAACAAGTGTTGCACCTCATCCAAGTCAAGTTCCTGAAGTTGACAGACCACATCTCACCACTGATGGGTTGACGGAAGATGCAGCATACCAAATGGAAGCTATGGTGAAAGCTCTAGCATTTCATTGTGATACTGGAAAGTATGAACGCCAGAAGAAAGCAATGGAAGAAGCCATCAATCCACAAACTGTTAATGTGGACCAGTATGGTTGGAGTAAGAATGCTACTATCATGTTCCGCCCAACATTTAGGTTATGGTGGGCTCCTATGATCTATAGGAAAATGGTAAAGATGGGTAGATTCTTTGCAGGTCGTAGTAGACATAGTATATTTGGAAAACGTAGATATTAGAACTAATGGGACCCTCTAAAAAGGGGTTAATAATAAAGCATCTATGTTGTTAAATAAAATGTAGTGGGAAAGCCAAACATAGTATAAAGAGACTGTAAGTGTGAAATTGAAAAGACTAAGTTTTGTAGACAAGGGGACGGAAAAAACAAAAGACGTGAACATGTGATCCAGGTGTTAATCAGTGCACATATCAGTATGAGTGATAAGCCCCCCTTTGGGGGGTTGGGGGGTTAAATGCTAACCACGAAAACATTACCTACGCAAGCTGTACCTACAATTGAGAAAAGATGACTACAGTGAAAACATTACCTACGAAAAGCTGTACCTACGATCGAGAAATGATGTTGTTCGTGCAAATACTCCCCCTCAACTCTCAGATACCGTTGTAGTCTTAACAGTAAACTATGCTGACTAGGGATCGGACGACCTCAATATTATGCATCGTTCGGCACCTTATGAGAAATCAAAGTCTTTGGGTTCTGGGGGGAGTAGGTCGCAAGGCTGAAACTTAAAGGAATTGATGGAAGGGCACTACTAGGAGTGGAGCTTGCAGCTTAATTTGACTCAACACAGGGAAACTCACCAGGTCCAGACATAACTAGGTTTGACAGATTGATAGCTCTTTCTTGATTTTATGGGTGGTGGTGCATGGCCGTTCTTAGTTGGTGGAGTGATTTGTCTGGTTAATTCTGATAACGAACAAGACCTTAACCTGCTAAATAGCCTGATCAGCTTTTGCTGGTCACTGGCTTCTTAGAGGGACTGTCAGCATCTAGCTGACAGAAGTTTGAGGCAATAACAGGTCTGTGATGCCCTTAGATGTTCTGGGCTGCACATGTGCTACACTGACAGAGCCAGCGAGTTTTTTTTCCTTGGCTGGAAGGTCATAGGTAATCTTGTGAAACTCTGTTGTGCTGGGGATAGAGCATTGCAATTATTGCTCTTCAATGAGGAATTCCTAGTAAGTGTGAGTCATCAGCTCGCGTTGATTACGTCCCTGCGGGGATCGGGTGGGGGGATGGTCTCATGGGGTGGGGAATAAATTGTACACACCGAGACACCATGTGCAAGATCTACTACAAGATTGAAGGGCTGAAGGAGACTGACGGATCTGTGCATAGCCAATCCCCCCTTACTCCTCCTCCCAGTCATGTGACCCGTAATGCAAATTTATTATTTTAATTTTAACCAGACATTCTGCTGTCCAGCTTGTGATGGGTTTCATAGACCTGTCTTAGCAGGCGTTCTAGCCTCACCTGCACTCCTGTACTCAACCCCACCTTCACCCCGCCACCCAGACTATTATCATGAGTAACCAAACCCATGATCATTTGCGCATGCTAACCAATGATATTACAAGACAAAAAAAAAGGAAAAGACATTTATTACATAGGTAAATTACGCTGATACCTATAATTAAATGGTCCGAAATCCTCTAAGTAATTGGTCTGGGAATTTATTGTAATATTCCCTGCAGTTGTACCCGCCTCTGTAAACTGGGAAATGTCCGAAGGGGACTGAGGCACATTAGGAGGATGGAAAGGAGAAGGAGTAAGGTAAGAAAGGGGGGTTACCGCAGGGCAAGGTGCCTCAATAGTACCAGGCAAAAAAAGGGGAGTAGAAGGAGGTGCAGGCCTGGGAGCAAACATGGGTGGTATCACCACCTCAGGTAAGTATAGGCGATGCTCAAGGTTAACAAAAATACAATTGGCATTAAGCCAATCTTTCACCATCTGATCCTGGGTATCCTCCCTAGGATCCTTGTTGTTAAGCCACATGCATGGCTTGCTCCAATTCTTCAAGGTGCGCTTGTGCTTGTACTTGTCTGTGACAGTAAAGGTATGTTGCGCACCTGTAAATAAAATCAAGTATATGTTAGCAAACTGAATATATTCGGTGAACATTTCACTTACCAAGGAACACCTTGTAACTTCTAAAGGTCTCAAAGGGGATGTCATCAAAGACAACATATTGGCACCCCTCATCCAACTCATCTTGTGACCAGTAGGTGTTCATGTATGTATGAACCCCTAAGGACCTGGCCCAAGCTGTCTTCCCTGTCCTAGAGGGACCCCAGACTACTAAAGTCTTAGGGTGTGAAGTCTAGAGCACAAGCAATTAGCAGATTATGTCAATGTAGAGCAAATTTACATACCTTAGGCAGCTCTTCTGCCACCCAACTGCGCATCTCCTCCGGCACCCACACAAACTTGGTGAAGTCTGGGGTAAAGGGAGGGACTGGTGGAGTGAAATGCTTGTCCACATAATACTCCAGCTTGTCAAACATGACCACATAGGAATGGGGGTCAGCCGCCCTAGCAGTCTCAAAGAACTCCTCTCTAGAGGTGGTGGCAATAGCTGCCGCCCAACCCTCCTTCATTGAAGAGAAATCACTGTAAAGTGAAGTAATAATTAGTATTAATAATAAAGTGAAAAAGAAGCCACACACCCAATGGCCTTTGGACCCTTCTTTGGCCCCAGAATTGGCCTCCCCTCCTTGTTGAGGTACAGCCAAATATGCTGCAAGTCTAGTTTGGTCCCTTTTGAGGACCAGATGTTGGGATGGATATCCCCAATGTCGAATGTGCGGGGATTACTCCCACACAAAGGGCTGCCAAAGCGAACAAAGGCATGCCAATGGCAGTTGCCATCAGCATGTAACTTCTCTGCTCCAGCCCAATCTGGAAGAGAATGTGTGTCAGTGCAATTAAACCAAAAAAAAAGGATAAGATTACTCACATTCCAATCGTGCCCCAAATCCGGCCATAAGGTCTTCCAGATCGCTGTTGGGGCGATCACCAATCTGGGACCATGTAAGGAAGAAATTCTTCCCTGAAAACTAAAAGCGACTAGCCCCTTGCCACTCCACCTGTGACAGTGGAGGCAACTTAGGGTTGTCAACCCCCACCCCCCTCCTTTGGCTCTGCACTGGTCCTATACTCCCCTGTCTAGAGGGAGGCACTGGGTGCAAGGGAGTGGGAGTAAGGGGAGGGAGGGGAGATGACGCTGCTTGGGAGAAAGAATGGAAAGGGGATGGAGAAGAAATGGGTGGAGTAGGCGTAGGGAGGGGAGGAATAAAGGGGGAGGGAGAAGGGAAGGGGGTGGCAAAGGCTGAAGGGCGAAAGCGGAAAGCCATGGTGTAGTGGGGAAAGGGGACAGTGATAAGGGGACCCCACTTATTTATGATGCCTCCCTCCAGAGTGAGTAAGCCCTGTGAGTAAGCGCAGTGACTAATAAGAGTGACGTAAGAACAACAGACGCATAAATAAGATTCTGTCTGTTGTTCTCACTCTTATAAACTCACTGATTAACCAATGAGGGGCTGCATACTTATCAAAAATTCCTATATCACGTAAATCTCCTTATCAAAAATCGCCTTATTTGGGCATGAGCGTAAGACACACGCTCAAGGCACAATGTTATAGGGGGCCTTGAGCGTAACTTCTATAAAAGGAGATTTGATGGTTTGATGGATCTGAAACATGTTTCATGTATTTATAGAATGCGCAGTCAGCTTCTTTGCGTAGCTGTGCTTCTAATTGGGATTCCCCATGGGATTTCCCCCTTATGTTATTATTGTCCTTTTAATTGGGATTTCACTAGGGATTCCCCTGTGCTTCTTTAAGAGAAATTCCCATCAAACCTTATGTTAATAGTAGAAGGATGAGTCGACTTGACCCATGCATTCTGGCAAGCCCTGCTTATTAGCTGATATTACTCATCCGCAGTCTGCAGTCCACAGTCCACAGTAAGTGCAGCAATTATGCATCCCCTCATTTAACTATATTTAGGTTATTATTCCCACTGGGATAATGTTTTTCCGTGTTCCTGATCTGACTAATGATGAGCTCTTTATGCTATTAGTTGATAAGCTTGAAATGAGTGGATTCTTCTAGATGCTTCTCCAACCAAGGAGAATAGATGCCTTGTGATGTTATTTGCTTCTGTTTACGTCTATCAACAAGGTTTGTAATATAAAAGGCCATAAGATTATGGCATATTAGTAACGATGTTCATTACCAATCACTGTGGCACCAACAACACCTGCTACACTACTTGGCACAGGACTGTTCCTTATTCTTCTCGCCTTCCTACTTTGCAGGCTAATGTCAGTGTTGAATTTCAACTGCGGCGTCTCCATTGGGGTGAGGTTGCGGAGCACTCCTTGGAGGAATCTCGGGATCACATTACCGGCAATGTTGTTGAATGCCATTGGAAGCAAAGGGATCTTGTCCTGCCCATGTCACATGCCGTCACTATCACCGATGGATATGGGAAGCAGTCAACAATTTTCTTTGACGACCAGGGGATGTACCGAAACTGGGTCATTGTTTTCCTCCCAACAGGGCAGTACACCCAATTCAACACCCCCGTTGTCTCAAAGCTCTGTAAATGGATGGTTGGAAACCCAATCAGAAACCATGGAACAAGTGATTGAAGCGAGGCTTCCCCCTAAGAATGATGGGGGGTCTATTATGGGTGCCACATTTGTGGGGCCTATACAAGTCAACCTTGGGACCAGAAGCTTACCCTCCCAGGAAACTGGGACATCAACAGTTCGAAGCAGCTCTATTGGATGTGGGTCCCACGTTACAAGTGCCAGGAATGTCACATGTGGGTCTATGAAGGTTTCTGAGCAACAGGGCCAACCCGACTGGGTAAGTTGGACTCTGTCATCTTCTGCCCATTTTGATCGGATCATTTGCTGACAAGAGATGACACTGCTTGGCTTACAGATCCCGCTTCCATTGTTCCCTTTATGGCATGCTCCAACGGGAATGTGTCAATACCCATTGTATTATCTGACGTTGGGTTATCCCGTAATAATAGGGCAATGCCCCAGCATAAATACCGCCCCCTCCTCACTGATCCTATCACCCTCGCATCCTACCATGCCATTGACGACACTTCCCTCCACTCAGCCCCCTACTCATGGCCCAAGGCCATTGAAGCATTCATGAGCGCACAGTAAGTAAATTAATTATTTTGTATTATGATTTACTAACATCACCAGTCTTTCGCCCCCAGTTGTTCAAGGACCTGGACCGGCTGGAGCCAGTGATCCCCCAGGAGACCCCCTCCCCCCCCAAGAACCTGTGGGACCTGGGGCCAGTGACCCCATGGGTAAATGGCATTCCAGTGACACCCCCCAGGCTAATCAAGAGGAAGTGGAGGGATGGCTGTTCCCCTCCCCCATATCCGATGCCCCAAGTCCCCCCCCAACCCCTGTTCAAGGCCACAAATCTTGTGGATGTCTGGGCCGAGGCGGTTCCCCTGGACGACCCGTTCAGTGGTCATCCTGTTGTGCTCCCCGTCCTCCTTCCCCCATCAAGTCTGAGCCAGGATGGGTGGATGACACAAGTGAGTTACTTAGTGCATTTGCCATGATAATATCTGGCTTAACCGCTATGCTTCCAGTGGTCTCATGAGACAGAGTGGGGGACGGGCATGACCCTGGTCCCCTCAAGCGAGCTGACACTCCCTTCTCCCCTGACGTCGCCCCCCCGCCCTGATGATGAGCCTGAAGTGGATAAGCTCAATATCATCCAGAGGTGAGTATTATGTTAGCATAATTTATTGTTAACTTAACACTCAATCCAGGCACATTTATGACATCCTTGTCACCACAGAGGAGGAGGGTGGGATTGGGATGTGGGACACCTTCCCCCCCACAGCCAATAGGATGATGGCTGAGGAGATTGCCGCAGCTATCACATGCTGCTTCGATAATAGATGTAGCATGGACATGGTACAAGGGACAGATTGTTGTCCCATTTTCGCTATTTATAAGGACTAGTAGATAAATATGGACTTCCAATGAAGCAGTATATATTTATTTTAAACTCCGAAATGTAGGACTATATAAGATGCAAACTCGTGTGAAAATGAAAGGTATGCCTTCTCATTTCTTACCACGACTATTAGATTATCAATATCCAAGTCACAAGCCAAATTATTCCATCCTTGATCACGCTATTTACAAACAATATTTTAATAACTTTATTGCATGACTTCAGCTTAATTCTATTGATAATAGTGCTTGTAATTGGTATCGCGCAGAATATAATCAAGACTTCCCAGCTTCCTTGGCTACTGACAATAAAGGTAGTGTTGTTCTTTCACCTGGTGATGGTCATCGATGGCTGGTTTTCGTGCATTCAGGCGTTGCTGTGTATTTGCACCTCGCTCGCTATATTGTGGTAAGCGGAGAATGCGTCTGACTTTTCAGAGACGGTTCCGCCAGTCTTACTCTAGATACAAGCGCAGGGGGCGTAAGTATAATGTCTGTCGTTGTACCACTTGATCATACAATAGGTTCAGCTCTCGCCGACGTGTCAAGCCTATAAAGAGTATCTGCTGTACTCTGCAAGATCCAGGCACTGGACAATATCAATGGGAAAGGTTTACAACAAAGGGTATACCTGATGAATGTAGATGGTTGTCTGCATTTGTATTGTTAAGGCTTCAATGGGCCTTGATAGTATGACTTGTACTAAGAGTGGACTGGTGGCGAGTACTTGAAGGGGTAGAAGAGTCTCTAGTTTACTAGAGACGACTTAGTTTGAAGTGGGTAAAAAGGGGAGGCACTTGGGAAGCTTTCAAGAACGTTGAGATTGCAAATCAAGTCAAGCTTAGGGCTTGACTGTCGAAATACAGGGCGCTTATATACAGGCACGATCGCGCATGGACCATGGTCACTATAGTAGGTACTTCGGGTCAAGAGGGGGCTGTCTGTATCGTATGGTACTCCGCGGACAAGTGCTGCGGTCTGTATGAGTCGAACAATAGAGAATGAGCAAGAGCGAATGAGGGATCAGGGAATTGCCTAATCTATCCTTAACCGGGGAACAATGGCGGCGGGTCATTCCAAGAAGAGAAGCGTCGTCATGATGCGATGACGACCATGAGGTTTGAGGTTGATCCGAGGAGATCTGATCTCCGCGTGCCCATTCTGGTCTAATGGGCGTCTAGTGTAAGCAACTACCCTTTAAGGTAGTCTGTATTGATGGTGACCCAATTAAGGGCCATGTCGCTATCCGCGTCATCTGCAGAGCTCTGCGTGGATGAAGGATTGTCTGCGGATCCTCCGGGGGAGGTCGACTGGTAGCCCTGACTCTGGGGCGAGGTGCCAGCTATGGGCGACGAGGCAGAAGGGGTAATTGACTGGTAACTGCCTTCACGACTAGTGCGTTGTCGTATAGGTGCTGAAGAGGGACTTGTAGGTGACAGGGAATGTTTGCAGGACACAGGACTACTGGGCTGAGTGAGGTATGCTTCCCAGGGTTCGATAGGAGACTCTTCTGGAGATAAGGTATGTGTCTGTCCTCCAGGGGCGTCAGGTTCATAGCGAGTGACTGGTTGTGGCTCTAAGGGCGGCGCGTCCTCCATGGGACTGTCTGGGTCTTCCAGTGGATTCTCTACTGGGGGTGGCTCTTGGTACTCTTCCATTGAGGAGTACTCCCGACGATGGATGTTCCATGGGATGGGGACGAGGGGCTCGACTGGGGGCTGATCAAGGGGTGACGATGGTTTGGATGGTTCGCTAGGCGGTAGCGGTGGCAAGTCTGGTAGGGATGGTGGGTTCAATGGTAGTGGTTGTTTAGGTTTGGATAAGGTGACGAGGAGGGGGTCCGATGAGGATGAGAAAAATTGGGGTGGATCATAACATGAGGCCCCTCCTAAGGGAATCGTTTCCACACGATTACGTGCCTTGGCTAGCTGAGCCCTGAGTTCCTTGTGGTAGTTAAGTGAGAGGCGTGCCCACTTGGCCTGACTGGGATTAGGTAGCGTGAGTCCTCTGCCTTTTAGCAGGTTGGTCATCGTGAAGTAGAGCTGGGGGTGTATCCTGAGTAGATAGAGAGCCGTGTCTTTGTTGAGCTTCCTGAAGTAGATGGCTAGTGTCCGTGTCTCGAAGCGTCCTGAGTTGCGCTTCCACTTGTTGTCCATAGTAACGAAATCCTTGACAACTGACTTGAGGATTTCTT
>Ga0307510_10005860_pt1 | contig 14657 bp, 9 predicted proteins | sample 12_EM_MG_FD_207224 | JGI IMG/M metagenome (GOLD analysis project Ga0307510, IMG submission 207224) | Populus trichocarpa ectomycorrhiza microbial communities from riparian zone in the Pacific Northwest, United States - 12_EM | ecosystem: Host-associated > Plants > Roots > Unclassified | place...
AATGACTTTAACAAGACAAGACAAGACCGTAGAACCGTGAGAGAAAGATGTGATGAGTATGAGATGAACTAACTAAAACGAACAAAGGGAAGAACAAGCTGCTTTATATCCTTATCTGCAGAGTACCTTCCTTCCCGGCATACTTCCTGCGCATGCCGGATTCTTCTCCCACTTTCCATCTGATGGTCGTCGTTCTGTTTCGCTTTGCGAAGACATATCCGAGGTAAGAGCTGTTTGACCGAGGGTGCAGTTATGCTGGATACCTCGGATCATGTTGATGGCCGCGGGTATCGCAGGTGTTCGGCTATTGACTGTCGTTCGTGTTTCATCGTCCAGCGATAGGTGTTTGATCGTGTCGCATCAGGTATGCAAGGTGGTGACATTCAATCGTAAGAAGCTAACAATGGTGGAACGCTGTCGAAGCAACCATTGTGTTAACAATAGCGTAAATGTGTTTCGCCTTATGCAGGAACGAAAGTATGTATGTGGTGAGCAGCTTAAAATAAGAATTCTCCAACACCGTTCCGGTAGCATGTCCACAATTTCCTGATGTTCAAGCATGGCCGCCGATGAAAACTGTGTTTGGGTAATCTCGTCTGTAGCGTCGCAATTATGGTCGGGTTGGTGCGCGCCCACAATTTCCGCATGCCTATTCCCCGCGGCCAAAGACAGTGATGTTCGGTCACTCTTGTCAGCACTATCGGGATTGACATTGTGCCTTTTCAACAGCAGCTTGACAGCTTCCTTATGCCCGTTCTCGGCTGCCCATGCCAAAGGTGTTCGGCCACTCTCATCTGCCGTGTCGGGATTGACATCGTTCCTTTCCAACAACAGTTTGAGCGTTGCCTTACGCCCCCCCTCGGCTGCCCATGACAAAGGTGTTCGGCCACTCTCATCTGCAGCGTCGGGATTGACATCATTCCGTCCCAATAGCATCCACACAAGCCCCGACCACAATTCCGTGGCAGCCCATGAGAGTGGCGTTCGGCCGCTCTTATCTGCTGTGTTGGGATTGACATCGTTCCTTTCCAACAACAGTTCCATCGCATCCACATTCCACCTCTCGACTGCCAATGACAAAGGTGTTCGGCCACTCTCATCTGCTGTGTTAGGATTGACACCGCCCCGTCCCAATAGCACCCTCACAGGTTCCCCCCGCAATCCCTTGGCACCCCATGAGAGTGGCGTTCTGCCATTGTTGTCAGCGCTGTCGGGGTTGACATCCCTCCGTTCCAATAGCATCTCCACAATTTCCTCCCCACCGGATTCGGCAGCCCATGAGAGTGGCGTTCGGCCACTCTTGTCAGCGCTGTCGGGATTGATATCGCTCCGTTTTAATAGCATCTCCACAATTTCCTCATCGCCGTTCTCGGCAGCCCATGAAAATATTGTTCGGCCACTGTTGTCCGCACTATCGGGATTGATATCACTCCGTTCCAATAGCATCTCCACAATTTCCTTATGCCATCTCTCAACCGCCTGCCAAAACGGTGTTCGGCCACTGTTGTCAGCACTACCGGGATTGATACCGCTCCGTTCCAATAGCATCCTCACAATTTCCTTATGCCCATTCTTGGCCGCCACTGAAAGTGGTGTTTTGCCAACGTCATCTGCCGTGTTGGGATCGACCTCGTTCCGCGCTAATAGCATCTCTGCAATTTCCACACACCCATTCTTAGCAGCCCATAAAAGTGGCGTTCGGCCACGCCTGTCAACAGTGTTGGGATCTGCATCATCCCGCCCCAAGAGCAACCTCATAACCCCGCCTTGGCGACCCTTTGCAGCCAACAAAAATGCAGTTCCGTCTTCCCGATCCTTGTCGTCGAGATAGGCGTTGAGATCGATGTCACCCCGCTGTAAAAGCATCTCTACAATTCTCTCATCCCTAAATCTACCCCGGATAGCATCCAAAAGTGGCGTTGAGCCGTGACCCCCCAGGTTGGGATCGACATCGCCCCGCTTTAATAGCATCTCCACAACTTCCTCATGCTGGAGCAGAACCGCCAGCGACAATGGCGTTTGGCCATCGCGATCCGATATATTAGGGTCGACGCCCTCCTGTTCCAGTAGTAATTTTGCTATCTCACTATGTCCCCCATAGGCAGCCAACACCAACGCCGTGTTGTCATAACCGTCAGTTGCGTTAAGATCCCATTTCTTAGCCTTAAGCAAAGAACCCATGATCTTACAAACACCTATAATAACCGCACAATGAAGTCCCGTGGGTCTAGCTGAGGTACCCTGCCCAAACGATATCCGGAAAGATATATGCGTATCGAATCGATCAAAGAGCTTTAATGCAAGGGAAATTACACATTCCGAGGTTTCTCTTCGGGCATGTGCTCCCCAGTAACGAGAAGCGTACTCAAGAAAGGGAGCTGTAGGTGGGAGTTGACTGAGGGGTGACGGAAGGTCCCTGATGCACCCAAAGTTAAGGTAGGTCAGGCAAACCTCGGCGATCATTGAATGGGGACTACGAAAAAGTTTAGGATTCGCTAGGATATATTCCTGTAAGGTGAAATGAACAAGACGGACTCTGGAAGACGATGAATCGACTGTGATGAGTCCTAGCCCGCAGTTCAATATGGTCCGGATCGAAGGCGTGTTATCACTGTTCAGATCTGTCGACCCTATCTCTACCCCTAAGGCTTGGCATAGATCGTCTGGCCCCAACGGGAGCTCTGAATGGGCTATCCACATTATAGCATCCATTCCTAGCCGCGCCCTGTCCTCCCCCTGTGCCCTGATTCTCTCGAAAGTGGCAGTGTATACGTCCCCTACGTCCTGACCACATGACATCCGTTTGAGCCTTTCCCTCCTCCGATGAATGGTTGTCTCTCCAAGGATCGCCTCGATGCTGAGAGAGACAAGAAGGAATCTATGCACAATCATTCGTGAGTAACACGATCTCTACCCGATACGGGAAAACTAGGCATCTGGAAATACATCTCTGATATTTTTTTCGGGATTATTTCCAGTATATCCCCTCTTAGACATTCATCCATCGCATCAGGTTCGGGGTCCTCATCCAATTTCACCCTCAGAAAAGCCACGGTGTCTTCCATCGTTGGGCTCACTGAGATAGCAGACATGCTGGGGAAATACTTCTCCACCTCCGCACGGATGAAAGGCCTTCCAGTCATGAATAATCGGACGTTTGGCGACTCCCGGAGGACAACTTGCAGAGACTTAAGAAGGCCAGTCCGATGCGCTGGTAGAGATTCATCCAAGCCGTCGATACAAATAACCACCCATTGTCGCTGTCCAATCGTCCTCTTAAGCATTTCAAGAAGTTTTGGGATATCCGGGCCCACCCCGCCAAAATGCTCCTTCGCGTCTTCGAAAGCCTTGCGTATATCCTCGGAGATATTTCCTCCCCTCAACAACTGTTTTACCATGGCTCCTAGCATGTTCGATGTAGTCTGTTCCTTTCTATCTAGGTAGTCGCAATACAGCCCAGCAGTTGTGATATCCTGTTCACTACCGTAGAAATGATCGATCACCACCGAACTAAAATTTCAAGCGGTTAGCGATGTGAGATCTTCCCCTAAATTTTATGTGTTACCTAAGATGAGTCTTCCCCACGCCTGGATCTCCGTGGCAAAATAGCACAGAGTGAGAGGATCCAGTTTCTCTTGTGTTCCATGTTCGGAACTCGCTGATCTGAAAAATCCATTCTCCTACGCCCTTGAGTCGGCTCCCCCTTAAATGGCGGTGTCGTTTCTGGGGCTCTAGCGGCGATAACCACTGAAGGACCCGATTCCTGTCATCCGTTATAATTGTGTTGAAACTTTTGGAAATGTTGAAACTATCGGAATTGCTGAAACTGAAACTGGTGGAATTGTTGAAACTGTTGACATTACATGGGTCGGGAATTGCTCGATCGTCCATATCGCCCGAAGTCCGGTCGATAGACGGTGTAGAGGAAGGCGGTAGATAGGAATCTCGAAGTGTAGCGCTAGGATAAATTTCGTACACAGAAGGTAGTGAAGAGAAGAATCGCCTTAGCGCTGAAGAAAATCATGTTGGGGGAGTAGGGCTGTGAGAGGCCGAGAGTATGGCTTTTCGCCCAATCGGTTCACGCCAACAACTCAGTCACCACCCACCGAGCCTCTCCCGAATTCTCAAAGAAAACCTTTAAGCCTCTGCAGCTGAAATGCATACATAGCCCAGCTCACAACCAAGTACCCATACTCGCCGGATTCAAAGTATTTATTGGAAATGGGTCTCAGGGCCGAGCCCCCCCGCATATTAGCCGTAGTGCTTTCTGATTTATCCTTTCGGGTCCATGTTCGCTTCCTGTCATCTTTTTTATGCTTTCTGCGCGCGCCTTCGTCTTAACATAGCTATCCCTCTTTGTTACCGGACTATCTTGATCATTTAATATTCTACGATTAACTTAGACTCATTTAACCTGTCCTTATTGGTATCTCGAATTGTTACTCGGCTGTTTCCTTCCCAAACAGGTTTCAGCTCATACGCCTAGCCCACCCACCATTTCTAAATTCCGGTAGATATGATACTTTTTGGTTTGGCAAGTAACTTAGGTCTCACTTTGAAGTTTGACCAACCACAAGCAGCCCAGTGCGGCTCAAGTATTCTTACCATAAAATTTCCCAATCTTCGTCCCCGCGCTCGATAAAATTCTAAGGTGGATAAGAGGAAGCCAGGTCGCCATCGTGAGAATATGTGTGATCAATAGGAAGGATTTGTGGTTTCTGCGCCCGACGCAGCGCCAGTGTTCCAAGTGTATAGGATCTCAGTGCAATCGTAGCTAGAATGAACCTCAGTGTAGCGGATGCTCGGTCATAAGGCACAGTTCCTCGCAGCCACTGCGGCGAATCTACTATCATACAAAGGACAGTTTGCGCGTGAACCCCAATGGTAAAAATTAGGGTCTGTTTACCTAACCTAAAATCCGGGGGACGGATGATGGCGGTTCAACCGGTATCGTTTACCGAACCGCGATAGGAAGGTGTTTGAACAATTTTCCTCCCTCCCAAATTATTCCCGCTGGCCGGTAAAAACATGATGCCCCGGACGTGAGTTTGCAAATCCCACTAGACGCTCGGTCGCACGCTACGCCCTCTACTTGGGTAAGTTACTTGCTAGCATACCTTCCTAAACCTCCAACTGTAGAGCCTCGCTTAAAGCTCGATACCGTCTCGAGCTGCTCGACGGTCCTCTACGGGTGAACCCGCCCTTACTGAACCAGACTTTAGAGTCTTGATTCTTGGCCTCCACTCTAGCTATGCGCAACTGTAATTGGTATTCACACTTCGGGTAGAACGTCAAATTACCTTTGCTGGACCGACGCCAGAATCCTAGTCATGACCCAGTGCCGGATGGTGCAAGATTTTAGAGTTCCCGAATACAAGAGAGACAGAGGATCGCTGAAGCCTACACCCGGAACTAGGGAAGCAAAAACACCTCCTAGTTGGTGCTAAAACACCAAGTGTAAAATTGCGGAGCCAATGACGATTTCAACGCCTTAGGACATTTCTTTTATCAGGTGATTTGAGTACGAGTATGAGACTGATAGCGTGAGCACGGCTAATAGATATATTAGTCACGTGAAATTAGGACTTGGAGCCGCAGGGTAGCAACAGCTTCTCTTTATCTTATCACACTTAACTAAATTTAATATATCTACCGGTATCTGCCGCGCTTGTACTTCTACAAAAACTTTTCAAAAGCACGATATCATACTATACTAAGCGGCTAAGTGCTCTCTGGTATCACCACCAGTACAGTACAAATATTTCAAAGAGGAGCACCTCATTTCAGACTTCATCTGATGCCATGCCCAGCTCGGCCATGCAAGAGATGGAGAATGTCTCTTCGGCTGGCATGACAGGATCTTATTTCCTACTTTACGGATACTTGACCAATTCACAGTGCCGCGGAGTTTCTGTAAAGATAGAAGTATTTACCGAGGCACTGTTCGGGTACCAGCATGGCAGGAGGGGAGGTCTCTTGTTTGGGGGCGCCTGACAAACTGCGCCACATGTTACAGCTTCTCTTTGGGCCTATCAGGCAGGGGCAAGTCATGCATCAGCCACGCACGAGGCTGGCGCCAAATCTGATGAGGAGGGTATGATAATTGTTTTCTACCGAGAATAACCAGATTCACCGCCCTCTAGTTGTCAGTCTGGTTGAGAAATTCAGACTAAATCTTCATCTATATGCGTAAAGATTCCCTAGACCCCACTTTCCAACCCTTTAGAATTGTGTATCTAGACTGGGTAAGGAATTTCCAATAGAGCTATAGCCAGTACGTTAATCCCAGCGCAACCCCTGACCATCTCGGTATAGGAAATCGGAAAGGTTAGTGCTGATTTCAACATCAACCCTGACAATATAATGTGCAAAAGTCGCAAACGGTTCTTTAATAGCATGTAAGTAATTGGAGAGATATTTGAAGGAATTTTGGACCATAATATCATTCTTTGGAATTTTTATATCTTCAGAATGTGTTGAATTGAAGGCGAAGCAGAACACCTTTGATAGTTCCATGCGATGCTGCTAGCCATTTTTGTCGCCAGCCTCGCCGTAATCACAAGCTTCCAGCCCATGTCTAATTTCGGTAAATTACTACTGCAGCTTGAGGGCTAGCTTAATTTGCTCTAAGATAATACCTAGCCGGTATTGTTCTATTGGCGCTTAGGGCAGCCGTGCTAAAATTGAAGGCCTGAAGATATCTGAATCGCTAGACTATACTGCTGTACCAGTATAAAACCGTAAGAATTCTCAGGATTTGCGCTTTCGGGTACCCCTGATATTCGGATTAAGAAACTAGATGTCTTTGAGACTCGGGCTTTCTGCTCTGTGTATAAAGTTTCCCAGGATGCGTTTGCTCTCATGAATCGGTATATAAAACTACAATTCTGTAACCTGTCGAACAAAACCTTTCCTAAGTTGACTGAGATAGCGAGTCGCAGGGAGTTTTACAGTAGACCAAGTTCATTACCTGTAAATACTAGCATTAATATGATACCCTGGTACCAATTTGCCCTTCTACTGCGCCTGTAGACTCTATCTCAACCGCAAACCCTTAGTGCTGAGACGCCGGTGCCCGTGCTCGTGGCCAACTCTACTCCCGCGATAATAAAGTCTACATCCACTCTGGGCCTCATAAACCTCCGTCGCAACAAACTTGCCCCAACTCAATGAATCTTAGAAGCAAATAAATAATAGTAATAAGAGAAAAGCATATTTCCTATGGTATCCTACTACTAGTGTTATTCAGAGATCTAATAATATAGCAGATTTTGTTCAAGATTTATTGTAAGAGTGGTGTGAATCGTTGTCGCGGAGGTTTGCTGGATTTATGGTGGATGTTGACTTTATGATCCAAAGAATATTGTACATCTAGCTAACCAAAACAACCTACTGTGATTATCAGAACGTGGGCCAGAATGTCGCCCTGTGAAAACCAGTGGTACGAACCGGACAGTCACCTGACCGTAGCAATGCACAACTGCTCTCGCGATATAAGCAAATACAAGTAGCATTCCGGGACTTCGCCTGGTCATGCATTCTCACTCGGCTATTGTGAATATTACGTGTTGAAACGACTATTGTTGTATTGATTGAGAGAGAGAGAGAAAGGTGGGGGGTGACTCCGGCTATGTAACAAGAAAAGACGCAGTCACAATTTCCTCCGTTCACAGAGCCTCACTCTCCGCCGCATCGCCGCCGCCATATCCCCGGCTTACATAACACCCCGCAGTCAACCATACCAGATATGGAAGGATGCTCCAACATTACGGCTAGCGCCACTATCGGTATTTACTGTTTGTCCCAATGATAAAGTACTACTGCGATCATCAAGAGAAATCCTGTAAACGCTGGCACTAAATTGTCTACTTTTCTCGCACTTGGGCTGTCGATTAGAACAAGGGGTGGTACAATTTGAATGTTGATGAAAGATCGATTGAGGATCCCATGACCTCCATTTACCTTTAATTTAGTACACAAAATATCTGGCTGGCATGGCACGATACACGCTTGGCGTCAAATCCTAGGATCCTGAGCATAATAATCTATCGCTTCAGCAGTACTGGCCCGAGTCATATTTCGGATTGGTAAGAAAGAGAGTTTGGAAGAGAACTGTGCAGAGTGGGGGTGCAGAGTGGGGGTGCAGAGTCGGGGATCGGTGTCGTTGGGAACCCTGTTTCTGTGCTGCTTTTTTGCGCTGTTTTTTAAACCGCAGAGTCTGTTTCTGTTAGGTTTTGTTATTGGTCTGTAATTGACTAGCGTTGCTCACTACGCATGCACTCGGCCACACCTCCGACACTCATATCTTTCATCCATTTGGCCTACCAGGTGGGGCTGAGAATGAAAACTTAAACCAAAGTCACAAATGCGTAATACAAAAGGGATACTCGACTAAACCAGCACTGAGTGGTGATTCCCAATTATATATAGTAGTATGGTGGCCCGATCTTTGGGCCCTGACTGGCTGAATAGTAGTTTATCGATGCTCGGCGCAGAAATTCACAGATCAGACGGAGCCGGAAAATGAGAGATGATATCTTTCCAACTCGGGATTTGATAATACTGGCAGGAGGGATCTAGGCCCAGGGAGACATCTTATATGCAAAACAATCACTTGGGGGCTGGATGACTAGTTTTCCCTAATGAGCTCTCTCATCGAGAATTTGTGTCAGAAATAGAGATGTCTTGTATTCCGTGGTTGTTCTATCTAAGAAGGAAGCAAACAAGTATTGAGCAGAAGAAGGTGAGGTTGGGGTTAGGGGAGATCAGTGATGCGGCTATCGGCTAACTAGTGTACATGCAACAACGATTTCTAACGGCTTGTTTCTACTGAGATGTTTAAAACATGGCGCAGCGGTAGAGGGAGCGGATCAGCCTAGTGCTTGGATGCTGAGTTCGGGAGACATGAAAATTATGATCAGACCCCGCTACACTGTTCGGTGCTCGAGTGCCAACGGCGAAGACCACGATATATATATATATATATATATAAAGCATCTCAATTCTTGACACAGATTATTCCTATTACTGTGCGCACCTCTGTCGTGACAAAGGAATAATATAGCTGGAGTTCCACCCTCATAAACCACGATGGCAGCGGAACGAATGAAATAATAAAACACACTTCCGAACATAAGGGAACTTCCAGAAGCGCGATAAACATGCCAATGTTTTCTCCCGACATGAACGGTTCTTAGTTTTCGTCCTGTTCCCCCCCCCCTCCAACAAGTCGATCAAGAAGGGATTCCACCAAGATCGTATTTATACGGTATTGCAAAGGAGCATTCACACGAGCTTGAATTAAAGTTTAGGTGAAGCAAAAAGGATAAAAACCTGTCCAGCAGAGGCGGGAGAGACAGATGCATAGGAACAGGAGAGAGAGAGAAAGAAAAAGGAGCCAGAGGAATAGAGGGAACCTCATTATAGGCCAGGGAAAGAAAGAAATAATGAATCCGTTGCTAGTTCTCACCCATATGCTTCTTCGGTTACAACAGGATGGACAGCTTTACCACCCGCTTACCAACCAACGATTGGAAAGCAATAACAAATCCGTTGGCAGAGAAGTAGTTGTGGAAGTGGGGGCGCATATCTGGGGAGGTATAGGTGAGGAACCAGGAACCAACAGGAGGGCCTTACGTGTGCGTGCGAAGGGGGGTAACATGCGGGGTGGTGTATCAAACCCGGCGAATCTTCTTGAGAGGTGGCTCGGGGAGCGGGGAGGGGTCAGTTGCCAAGGACCCGGATAATTCCTCCCCTGAAACAGAAAGGAGGTTATGCGATCCCTCTCGCTCCTGGACAACTCTCCCACAGCCACTCCTGGTAGCTAATGGAAATGGTGTTTGGCCACTCTCATCTGCCGTGCTGGGGTGGGCACCGTTCCGTTGCAATAGCATCCCCACAATTTCCTCATGCCCATTCCTCGCCGCCCATGACAATGGCGATCGGCCATTCTGGTCAGGATGGTCGGGATTAACATCGCTCTGGTTCAGCAGCAGCTCGACAAATTCCTTACGTCCATTCCCGGCGGCCCATGAAAGTGGTGTTCGACCACTCTTATCAGCGCTGTCGGGGTTGACATCATTCCGTTCTAACAGCATCTTAGCCCAGGAATACTCCTCACTGTATTTCACTGACCAGCTCCCCGAACCGGCGGCCCATGAAAGTGGAGTTCGACCACTCTTGTCAGCGCCGTCGGGATCGACCTCGCACCGCCCTAACAGTATCTTTACAACCCCTTCCCACCTTTCCTTGAATGCCGACTCGGCCCCCGGCCCGGCAGCCCATGAAAGTGGCGTTCGGCCGTCCATATCCGCAGTGACAGGATTGACATCGTTCCGTTCCAATAGCATCCGCACAATTTTCACCCACCCTTTCTCCGCTGCCCTTAACAGTGGAGTTCGGCCGCTCTTGTCAGCGGTGTCTGCATTGACATCGTTCCGTTCTAACAGTGCCTTTACAACCCCCTCATACCTTTCCTCGACACCCGACGGCAAAATAGGCTCCCCGATCGCCAATGAAAGTGGCGTCCGGCCGCTCCCGTCGGCCTTGTCGGGGTTAACATCGTCCCGTTCCAATAGCATCCGTACAATTTTGTCACACCCCGCCCCAGCAGCCCATGAAAATGGTGTTCGACCACTCTTGTCTGCCCTGTCGGGATTGACATCGCTCCGTTCTAACATCATCTTTACAACCCTCTGATACTCTTCCTTGGTAACATGTGGCCAAAAATTCGGCACAGCGGCCCATGATAGTGGCGTTCTGCCGTCTTTATCAGTCGTGTCGGGATTAACGTCGTTCCGTTCCAATAGCATCCGCACAATTTCCCCGGACCCCCCTCCAGCAGCCCATGAAAATGGTGTTCGGCCTCTGTTGTCAGCTCTGTCGGGGTTGACATCGTTCCGCCCTAACAGTATCTTGACAACTTCCTCACACCCCTCCTTGTCACCCCATGGCCAACTCCCCGGGTTTGCAGCCCATGAAAGTGGCGTTCGGCCTCTCTTGTCAGCTCTGTCGGGATTGACATCGTTCCGATCTAATAGCATCCGTACAATCTTTTCATTCCCAACCCCAGCAGCCCATGAAAGCGGCGTTAAACCATTCCGGGCAACATTATCGGGATTGACCTCGCTTCGTTCTAACAGTATCTTTACGACCCTCTCACACCCTTCCTTGGTATCCCATGATCCCATCTCCGTCCCAGCAGCCCATGAAAGTGGCGCTCGGCCGTCCCTATCCGCAGTTTCGGGATTGACTTCTTTCCGTTCCAATAGCCTGCGCGCAATTTCTCCGTGCCCATTTCCGGCAGCCAATGAAAGTGGCGTTTGCCCACTCTCGTCAGCAATGTCAAGACTAACATCGTTCCGGTCTAATAGCATCTCCACAATTCCCACATCCCCATTCTCAGCTGCCCATGATAATACTGTCCTGCCATCGGAATCTACAATATCGGGATCGACGCCGTCCTGTTCTAGTAGTACCCCCACTATCGCATCCTTCCTCATCCTGGTAGCCCACATCAACGCCGTCTTACCAAACCGGTCAGTCGCGTTCAGATCCCATTTATCGAGCTTAAGTAAAGAAACCATAATCTCCACGACCCCGAAGACGACCCCAGTGTGGAGTGCTGTGCATCCCATGGGGCCATCATATTCACATACTTCCCCAGGCACTAACTCCCCGAATTCCCTACGTAGGAGTAGCTCGCATGATATGTGCGTAACGAATCCATCAAGTAGTTCTAATGAAAGCGAAATTACACTTCCCGAGGTTTGTCTTTGCGCATGTGCTGCCCAGTGACGAGAAGCGTATTCAAGAAAGGGATCTGTAGGTGGGAGTGGGCGGAGAGTTGGCGGAAGGTCCTTGATGCATCCAAAGTTAAGGTAGGTCAAGCAAACCTCAGCGATCATCGAATGGGGACTACAAAAAAGTGTAGGATTGGCTAGGATATATTCCTGTAGAGTGAAATGAACAAGACGAACATTGAAAGACCAGGAATCGACCGTGACCAGTCCAAGTCCACAGCTCAATATGGTCCGGATCGAAGGGACATTGTCACCGTCTAGATCTGTCGACCCTATCTCCAACCCCAAGGCTTGACATAGCTCATCCGGCGACAACGGCCGCTCTGAATATGCTATCCACATTATAGCATCCATTCCTAGGCGCGCTCTTCCGTCCCCTTGTGCCTTGATTCTTTCCAAAGTTGCAGTGTATAAGTCACCCACTTCTCGACCATTTGACATCTGGTTGAGCTTTTCCCTCCGACGACGAATTGTTATCTCCCCAAGGATCGTCTCGATACTAAGAGAGACAAGAAGAAATCTATGTAGAATTATTCGTGAGTAACAAGATCCCTACCCGATATGGGGGAAGTTGGCATCTAGACATACATCTCCGATATTGTTTCCGGAATAATCTCCATTATATCTGCTCTTAGGCTCTCATCCATAGCATCAGGTTCTGGGTCCCCGTCCAGCTTCACCCTCAAAAATGCCTCGGTATCTTCCCTTGTTGGGCTCACTAAGATAGTGTCTATGCTAGAGAAGTACCTCTCGACCTCAGGGCGGATGAAAGGTCTTCCTGTCAAGAATAGTCGCACATTCGGCAACTCTCGAACGATAGCTTGCAGAGCGCAAAGAAGGCCCGTCCGATGTGCCGCAAGAGATTCATCCAAGCCGTCGATACATATAACCACCCGGTGTTGTTGCGAAATTACCTCCTTCAACATTCGGAGAAGCTCTAGAGCTTCCGGGCCTACCCCGCCAAAATGCCTCTTTGCATCTTCAAAAGTTTTGCGTATACCCCCCAGGACGTCCCCACTCCCAATCAATTGCTTGAGCATTGCTCCCAGAATGTTCGATGTAGTCTGTTCCTTTCTATCGAGGTAGTCGCAATAGAGCCCCGCAACAGAGATATCTTGTTCACTATCATAAAAATGGTCGATCACTAGTGAGCTGGAGTTGTAAGCAGTTAGCGATGCGGGCTTCCCGAGTGGCTTCTTGTGTTACCTAAGATGAGTCTTCCCCGCACCTGGATCACCATGGCAAAATAGCACAGAGTGGGAAGATCCATCTTCTGTCGTATCCCATCTCCGAAACTCGGTAGTTTGAAAAATCCATTTTCCCACGCCCTTAAGTCGTCTCTCCCTTAAATGTTGATGCCTTCTCTGAGGCTCCAGCGGTGACAACCACTGCAGGATTTGGTTCTTGTCATCCGGTACGGTTGTGTGGACGACCTTGTTGAAACTGTTGACGTTGAATGACCCCGTAATCCTTTGATAGTCCATACTGTCTGAGGTCTGACCGATACAGGGTGTACGGAAAGGTGATGGATAAGAATCTCAAGGTGGCCGAGAACCTCGGCATAGCCGAAGAAAAGTCATCTCCTGGAGTCAGGCTGTGAGATATCACACATTGGCACCCCACCCAATATTTTCACGCCAAGAAGCCCCAGCACCTCCCGATGAGCCCCTCCCGAATTCCCGAAGAAAACCCTGTAGTTTTTTTGCGGCTGAAATGATCGGACAGTCGCTCTTTTAACCCCAGAATTAAGCAACTATCAGGCAAAGCCCGCCTACTTGCAATATGTCCGACTAAGGTTCGAAGAGTGCCTAAATATTGATCTAGCGAGCGAAGCTAAGCACATCTTAACTAAGATTATACACTATTCTAGTAGATCACCGTAATATATCTGCCCCGTAGCAAATTCCAGAACTAAAATCGCATCCAGACTCCACCGAAGGATATTCAACCGCAAGTCTAATGAGAATTATGGCTCTCTTAGGCGGTCGAGTGGGCGATCCTCTACACAATAGTAGAGAGAAAAGAAATATCCTAAGTTTTCATTGAGCTATTGAGGTTTAAAATTTTGGAAGAGTGGTGAAATGTCCGAGGTAGGTTAGTTACTGTTTGCTTCATTTGAAAGGACTGTTAATTCATTGGCAGAATGTCCCCTTGCTCCGGCTGCAGTCCCCTCACCATACGAGACACCTGCTCGGCCGAAGCCCCATCTAAGATATCATACATACAAATAAATCCAAGGACTTGTAAAGGAAAGGAAAGGAAAGGAAAGGAAAATTAGCCTCGCGCCAAGGCATGCAAACCCGCCACTTGGATTGTGGCTAGCGGGAGGAAAGCACTGGCCACCTCAGCCCTGCCTGTCGGTTGACAAAAAGAAAAACAAAAACAGAAATGGTGCAACTCCAACGTCCTCGGGGCGGCCGATCGGTATAATAGTCACGTGAGTCTGGTAAAGCCCACTATCGGTGCAACCAGAAGCTTCACCAAATCTTTCTTATCAGATCCGTACCGGAACAGTACTCGCGCGGGGGGTTGAACCCGGACACAAAGTTGCTATTCTCAGACAAGGTGTCCGGCTTCGACTCGGCCATGCTGGTGTGAGGGGGGGTGATTTTGTGAAAGGCAAGGGTTGTTTCCCCGGTTAACTACCGATACTCCCCGCCTTCCGGTAAAAAATCTCTCCAGGTGGTTGTATCCCGATAACGCCCCAAATGTCGAATGTCTTGCTTTCAATTATGGTTCATGCCATTCAAAACGTACACGAGGCTTTAAAATTAGTGTTACATGTGGCTATGCTAGTTTTAATGCCAAGCCAAATATTGAACGTGTATTTGAGGTAAAGGGTTTAAATAACAATAG
>Ga0307510_10005862_pt1 | contig 14656 bp, 11 predicted proteins | sample 12_EM_MG_FD_207224 | JGI IMG/M metagenome (GOLD analysis project Ga0307510, IMG submission 207224) | Populus trichocarpa ectomycorrhiza microbial communities from riparian zone in the Pacific Northwest, United States - 12_EM | ecosystem: Host-associated > Plants > Roots > Unclassified | place...
GCTCTCCTTTTTTTTTTTCATGCCATGCTTTCTCCAAATATTTAGTCTTGGATTTTCTTTTCTGTAGATAATTCCTGGATGAAGCATGATGGACCATATCCTGAAGAATCTAGTCAACGTGAAAAGCAAATTTGTGAAGAATGGGATTTAGGCGGCAGCTCACTCTCCATATTAATGGCCAGGGATCAAGACGTCAGCTTTGGCACTGGATCACCTATCATTAATGATGTTCAGTCTCCTACTTTCACTTGCAGATCATCATTCTCTTCTTTCCTAGGGGAGCCATCAACACCTAGCTTTGTATCTGGTGGATTCTCTTTTCGCAGCAGTGATGATTCAAATGCCTTGGAATTCATATCCCCTGTATCCTCAATGCCGAGCTTTGCATTCTCCAGCCCTGGTCCTGTAATTGAGCAAGGGAGTTCTACATTAGAATTCTCAAGCAACATTTCTAGGATAGATTCAGTTTGTGGAGGTCATCAACTGTCAGAGGGAAGCTTGGATAAGATGGTTCTGTTGCCGGAGTCTTCTCTATGCTGTGGACGTGAAGCCAGAGAAATGGAAAACAAGCCAGTTGAAGTTAAGAGAGCAGGAGCAGCAATAGGGTCCAGGGTGTTGGGCATACACAGTAAGAGGAACCGCACTATTGGTCTCGGTGAGCATGAGCAACTTGATCTCATGGTGACTGAATCAGTCATCCGCTGGGCATCCTGCACTCACCTTCCAACAGCACCATCTCTAAGGTCTTCTCTTGTCTGTTGAGAGAGAGAATCAGCTGACAGCCAGACTCAACGAGATGAATGGGATTTTAGGTGCAGAAAGTGCTGTGCTCACATGATAGTCAAAATAGCTAATGTGTGTGTAATAGTTTTGTATCATATTTTTGTTGCCGAGAGTCCCTGTGTGCCTAAGCCTGTTTCAGGCTAGCTTTCAAAAGAGTGATGAGTGATGTCCTTCTGATGAGCTAATTGTGAATCTGTTCACTACTAAAAAGCAAATGTCTTTCTGATGAGCGAATCTTGAATCTGTAAACTATGAAAAAGCAGATGTCCTTCTGATGAGCTAATCTTGAATCTGTTCGCTACTAAAAAGCAAGGGTAACATGCTCTGAGTGATTGGCTTTTGCCATGTGTATAAAAGCTGGATTTTCACAGGATGAAGTTCTCCAGGTTTCATATTATATTTTCCGAGTGTCTCTTTTGAATATAAGCATCAGGAAATCTTATTATAATAACAAGATCATGATACTGACTGCAGCAGCTCTATAAACGTACTGGTCTCCTATTACTCAGCTTCTGATTTTGTTCTTCATTATCTCTGATCAACTTCAATTCTCCTTGTACAATGAATTCCTGTGTGATCAGATCAATCAAAATGAATTAACTAGAAACACCATACATCCACATTTTGTAGAACGGTGGCCAGATTCCCAGTTTTGTTCTTACTCCAAATTTTGTGAAAACGGCTAGTTGAGGTTCAACAGTGGACATAACCACACTAAAGTCTTTATTCTATAATTGTCAAAGTTTAAAGTATCCTTTTACTTATGCTCTGCCATGGTGACAACAAAACATTGCAACTCTCCACTAGCCTGACATGGACCACTTCCAAAGTGGAGGGCAGGCAACAAAGGTCTCTTGATGCCACCTGTCCTGGGAAATAAAGGAGAGGACATTATTACATGTCCAATGGGGTAAAGAAGCAGGTCATTCAGCACAAAAGCACAATCATATATCCATGTTCTGCAACCCCCCATTTTAAGAGACAAAAACAAAATTTCAAGCTTGATGTCTGCTCTCTGCCCTCAAGATCTTCACTCTTCAGGTCCCAATTTATGTAGGAGCTTAGTAGACAAGGAGAGGGTACTTTGGCAAGGGACAAAGAAGGTAGGAAATTGACCTTTCAAGAGTTGATAACCACAAAGCTTCCAATCATGACTTCAGTGTTCAAGTTCAACTACTAGCTAAGTGCCAAAATCCCAATGGTCACCCGCCACCTTGCAAATTTTGGAAAATGTGGATTGGTACATTTCTTAAAATGTTTAGATTTTTCCCTTTACTACTAATATTTTTCTTAACAAAAGCTGACTTTTTAAATATTTTTATTTTATTTGTTTTAATCCCAATTTTCCCTCTCAAACATCCCCATTTATGCTATAACATTTTTTTTTAAAAAAAAAAACAATTAAAAGCCTAAAAAAATTGAGAATCAAATTCAAAAAGTAGGTTAGGGGTAACATTGGGAAATTTTAAACTTCAGAGGTAGAAAGAGTTGATGAAGCAAAAATGAAGTTTACCCTAATATTTTGATTACCACATGAAAACTGAAAATTTTTGGCAACCACAATACACTTTCTTCTTGACCCGGTGTTTACGTGACATTGCTTCTCTGTATTTTTGTGTTTAAAAGTCCCTTTTACTATATATATATCATCCATGTATGTCATATTTTTCACTATTTTGTCAGTTTGTGTCCCACGTGGCGTCATGAAATTATGTTTCTCATATACATCTTGGTCCCTAGATTTCTTTCAAGAATTTACTGTGGTTTCTTCATTTGGTTTTTATTATAAACAAGTATTTTCTATAATGTATGATTATCATGAGAATTTTAACCAAGTTTAAAATTTGACCATCTATAGAGCTCCTCCACTGCTTGTAAAGGCAGACAGTCCTAGCATCAGAGGGAGGAATCAACACGAACGATAAGGTGAAGGATTGGAAAGAGAAGGGAAATGCAGACTGGTTGGAGTGGCAACTGTTCATGAACACCTTCCTTGGTCTTCCCACAGAATGCCTTGCCAAACTCAGTGCTGTTTTTTCCTTTTCTACCTCTCCTTGATGGTGTCAGGAACTCAGTCCTCCATGCTGTAACATGAGCTGCTCATCTCTTTATACAGAAAAATATAGAACACTATCAACCAGAGGCTCTCCTGTATGTTCCATTACTAGCATAACAGATCTGTGCATGGACATGAGGGCAATATCATGGGATCCCTGGCATTCCAAATGCACAAATAAATTAATTAATGCAAACAGAAGCACAAACTAAACTAAAACAAATAATGGGCTAGGAAGTATCGACTCATGATAAGAACTGCTGCTGTGATGATTGCTATCATTTATAGCTGTGAAAACTATGGTATGTCTTTACGAATTTTAGTTCTTTACAACCAATTAGTGACATATGATGTATACATATGGAGGAATAATAAAAGAGACTCGGAATCAATAGAAGCTTTTGCTCGTTTTCAACTTTCAAGGCAGAAAATCTCCTTTAGCCACTTCCTGCTACCAGTTTCTCTGAAAATGGAATTATTAGTGCCTCAGTAGAAAATGAAGAAACTTAAAATTCCAAGACTGTTGCTGCTGGATGAAATTCCACGAGAAACTTACATGATTGTTTGTCTGGGGTTTTCTATTCAACCATTGGTAATATCTATGTCTAGCAGTTTCAGTCACTCAAATGCCAGTCTTTGAGTGCCAACTAATGAAGCATATTGACCCTTCTTATCTAGCAACTCAGAGTGGGTCCCTAGTTCTGCAATCCTCCCACCAGAACAAAGCGCAATCTGATTAGCATTCTGAACTGTGCTTAACCTATGAGCAATCACCAATGTTGTTCTGCCCTTCATTAGTTGGTCCAGAGCATCCTGGACAAGACGTTCACTAACTGCATCAAGTGCACTAGTGGCCTGAACAAAAGAACAAGATGTCTTATCAAGTCTTGAAACAAGAAATTTTTTTAATTTCTAACACCTGACCTCACATCAGAGCAATAAGTGAAACAATATGACAATTTTTCAAGGATCATGAGTCAAAGCATGCCCAACACAAGCCTGGAGAGTACACAAATATGCAGATTGAAGAAAACAAAGAGCTTACCTCATCAAGTATTAATATTGGTGCATTCTTGAGCAGAGCTCTTGCAATAGCAATTCTCTGAAGAACAAAGACCAGAGAATAAAATTTTACCACTTTTCTCTTTCACTGAATATTGTAGATCAGAAACTAATCATTAATCGCTTATTTCTTCCTCACTCTCTAAAGAATTCATTGACATACCTGCCTCTGTCCTCCACTCAGTAAGCCTCCACGCTCACCAACTAGAGTGTCATAACCCTTTAAAATCCAAATAAAGGTTCAGAAATGAAGGTCAAAACAAGCAAAAGTAGAGCTGTCGCATAATTACAAGATACCAAACCTGTGGAAGTGATATTATAAATTCATGAGCATTTGCAGCTTTGGCAGCCTTTATGATATCGTCCTTCGATACATTATCATCTGGAAGCCCATATGCGATATTTTCTCCAACAGATACCGAGAAAAGAACAGGTTCCTGTTTACAGTATATGCTTAGCTTTGAGAAAAATGAGAAAGTTAGAACCAAGTAATTAAAGCAGTTCCTTCATAACATGCACGACATATTTCCTCATAAGTTTGCTTGTCATAAGATCTGAAGAATCATTCCAGACCCAACTCCAAGTTTGGCCCAAACAGAACAGTTTAAGCCACAAGCAAACAACTAACTATATACGTGCATAGTCCCCCACAATGCCCTACTATCAATATGACTTCAGTTCTGATCATTGCTATTACTGAGATGCTGAAATTGTGTACTCATTAACAGACACACAGGATACAAGTGTGCATACATAGAAAAAGTCAACAAGAAATAATCAAGTCTCCTTCCTCCTTTGCCTATTCTTTTCTTGTTACAAAGCTCCTTTTATTCTCTGAATCATGGCAGCCTAATATTTTGGTTACCACACATAATTGGTTACTGAATTAGGTGGTGACTTGTAGACATAGTTGGCAATCTACAATTCCTAATTCACACTTAAAAACTTGATTGTCAAAAACATCCTGCTACTGACAATCCAAGGTCTAGGTTATTCGACCTCTTGGGTTAGAACCAAATCAAGTTGCATCTCAGCAACAACAAACACTCATTAATCATATTCAATGGGAAGTATTTTGTCTCCATGCTGAGAATGCAGGGATGATTCCATAAATGTTGTGAATTTAATGCATTGAGTCAACATATGGCGATTCAAATCATTACCTGATTCACGATGGAGACGGCCTCCACCCATTCAGTCTTTTCAAATGTCCGGACATCCTCTCCTGAAACTGTAATCCGACCTCTGGTTGGCTGCAAGAACAAGACATGTATATCATTTCCCAACATTCTATAATGGTTTAATAAAATTGCAATTTAATTTTTGAAATTAAAATTTTGAGAATAAACTAAACCTCATAAAAGCGTGCCAATAGTTGTACTATGGTACTTTTGCCTGAACCACTTGAGCCCACTAGAGCGGTCACAGTTCCACATTTCAGAGTCAAATTAAGACCATTCAAGATTTCCACATCAGGTCGTAAAGGGTAAGAGAAGTGCACATCTGCATAACAAATTATCAGTTGGAAAAAAGAAAAAAAAAACATGAATTCAGAGTAGAGATGATTGACAAGTAGGGTCTAATCTTTAATCTATGTTCTACTTTCAACCTTCAAATTAAACAAGTAAAAAGCACAAAGTTCTCTCAAATTTCTTTTTGGACTTCCATATTTAATTTGGAACAGCCATTATATTTAGTTCCATAAGAGATGGTCTGTTCACATACAGTAATAAGAGGACATAGGCCTGCAACAATATAATTAACAATTAAGTTGGAGTGAAGAGTGGAAAATGTGTGGAAATAAATGAGAAATGCAATAAAGATACCTTCAAGACAAACATCACCAGACCCAGCAAAGCTACACACGGTGTTGGCTGATTTTAGGGCTGACATGTAATGTGTATTAAAAATTTGATTCTGTCCACTGTAACCATTAACTAAGAACAAACTAATTTTCTCATCATGTACTTCTTTTTTCTGGATTTGTCTTTCTAAACCATAGGCAAGGGCTTCATCAATTTCTACTCCAGATAAAACAGAATTAATCCTCTCAATAGCAGCAAGTGCTCCGCGAAGATCTCCAAATGTATTGACCAGCCCTTGAACCTGAGAAATGAATCACTTCAAAGACAACACCAAAGAGAAGAAAATTGTAACATACTGGAGAAGGAGTGAAATAGAACTCACAGCAAAAGTTAATGTGAAAGTGTATCCGATGAAAGAAGCAACAGTGCCAACAGAGAGTAAACCCTGCAAGCAATAAAATATGGCAGGCAAAACAAAACAAGCAACTCACTTTAGGTTTGATACGAATAAAATCAGAGGGATAATAGAGGTAGAAGGAATGTGATAGGTGTACAAATTAGCTTGCCTACTTATTCTTATAGGTAGAAGGAATGTGATAGTTGTATAAATTAGCTTGCCTGCTTATTCTTATAGTTCCTTATCATGCCATTTGGTTTTCAAAGCGATTTGATTGCAAAATGAATTGAAGTTGGAGCACAGCTCAGTCATTTTTAGTTCAATCATCTTGTGTCAAGATATCAAAGTAACATCTTGCTTTCAAGGCAGTGGGCGATACACAAAAACTGAAGGTAAAATATATTCAACAGATCAAATATACCCAATAATGTGATCAGGCAGCAGCCTCACAGTGAGCATATCAAATGGAAAATTAGTAAAGGAACAAACATGTTATTATGAAGCAGGCAATATGCATTAAGAAGTGCACCAATTGTATAGAATCCATGAAGCAGAGCACAGTATGAGCTCCTCTATTGTTTTTGTTAGTGTTTGTGTTCTTTTTTTTTTTTCCTCATCAAAGGCTGATTCTTCAAAAGTCACAATTTTGAAAACCAACATTGTGTATCAATTTCTCAAAAAATTGACAGAATGTAAACTAATATTACATGTAGACTGTAAATATCAGTGGATCTGAATTGGGAATCTGGATCACATTATGCATATTTAAAAGGCTAGAGAGACGTGTCAAAGGGTAGAAGCTTACAGCCTTTACTCTGCTTCCTCCAAGACTGTATAAAGTCAGCAGCGAAATATATACAGCAACCCTTGTCAATGATTCATTCACAGATTTGAAAGCCCCGAGCTTTATACCACTTCTTTGATAAGCAAGAACCTACCAACATCTTTGATATAAATAACAGAACAATCAATCTAGAAATCACCAATTTCATAAAGAACCACAGCCTACAATTTACCTGGCTGCCAAAGTTTAGCATTTGGCGCTTTTCACCACCAAAGGATCTCACCTGTGACAGTAAATTTGCTATTTTCAGTATCGGGCACAAATTCATCCTATTCTTTACCACACTCATCACTCCATACAGGACAAACTGACTTTATGGGTCAACAACTAGTACAAGCTCTGTCAAAAGAACTATGTAACAAAGCATTACCAACAACTTACAGTACGGATAGCAGAAAAGGTTTCTGTCACACAATCAGATATGGATGCCTGGGCCTTTCCATGAGCTTTGAAAACAGGTACAGTTGATCGCTTGTATACAGCTTGAGAATTTAAATATCATTTAGCAGCAAGCAAGGAAACAGAAGTCAGAAAGAAATATAAGGATTGCCATAGGTAATTGTGTTGGTGAAAGCAAAGCATATGAAAGACAAGATAGGTTTCATCACATATCAATGTCAGCAAATCACTGCCAACAGATTACTAATGATGAACTCATTACAGTCCAGAATAGGCACCATTATGAATAGAAAAGTTAAAAACGGGAAATTTATCAAAGCTAATACTATACATAATGCCATTTATGTCATGAAGAATAAATGGTGTAAACTTAAAGAACATGTAGGAGGCACTGTAGAAATCTTGATCACTTTCACAATAAAATATTTACCAACTGAAATAGACACGGCAAACATCAAAACCCCCAGAATCGGTGCTAGTTGGGGGGCCAGAGCAAACAGTATGCATATGGTTCCAGTGACCTGTTGAGGCAACAAACATACAGGAGATGTAAAACATCCATAGCTTCTGACTGTTGATCATGAATGGAAATCTTATAAACGATAGGACAGGCAAGATTTGTTTCAGAAAATTTCAGTATCAATTGCAACAGCATTGCACTAAATCAACACAAACTATTGCAGAAATACATGCTACTAAAAGCAAAAATGTAAGTAAATTCCATCCAAATCAAACGATTAGCTACATAAAGCTCACTTTTGTTTTAGTATAGAGTGGCTTGCCTCAGAAAATGCCCTAAATCCACGATCCCTCGAAATGTTCTCGCTCACAATATCTTTAAACGAACCCAAATCTGACATCAAAAGAGCACTAAGTTCACCAACCTGCAAGAAACACAAAACAACACAACATACAATCCTTAATCACGTCCAAATCACTAACAAACATCAACACAAGTTCTCAAGCATCAGTAACAAACCTTGTATCTATCAAAAAACTCCACCTGCATTGCAACAAAAAACAACAAAAGGGCTTGTAAAAGACCGTATAACTCAACATTGAACACATTAAGAAAACCAATTGCCCGGTTTGACAAGTTCATTTACCTTCTGAATCAAGACCCTTCTAAAAATCTGAGCTCTCAGTGTTGCCATAACCTTCTCCCATACTGTATTCATGTTTACAACAAAGATCACTGTAAAAATCGGTTCCAAAGCGTATAACACTCCCATCTTACTAAGCAACCTCCATAGAGGCTCCGGTCTCGCACCAATCAACACCTCAAAAAATCTCCCTGCAACCAAAATAAAATTCAACACAGATCAAAACCCTTCTTGACGAAAACATAAAGCAATAAACTTAGTGATGGTTACCTGAAAATATAGGCATGGAGAGAGTACAAGAGGTGCAACCAACAAGAGTGAAAGCACAAACGACGAGTCGTACTTTATGCTTAGCCAACAGACTCCACAAAAGACCCCAACTTATCAGTTCCGTTGACTGAACCTTCTCCGTTACGGACGAATCGTTATCGGTCGGGTCGAGTTTGTGGTCCGGTTCAGTCACAATCGGGTCGGATGCTGGTCCGGTCACGTAAGCAGAAGTGATTGTCGTTGCAGTCCGGTGCCTTTTTAGTAATGGCGGGAAAGGCCGGGATTGGTGGAGATGAGGATAGGAGGGAGGGAGTTTGAATTTGAGTTTGGATGGCGCGTGGAGAGATGGGGCGAGGATGCGAGTGGGGAGTGTTTGGAGGAGGAGAGGGGGAGCTGCAGAGGCCATGGTTTTTGGTGATGCAGAGCAAGTAAGAAAGTACAGGGAAGGAGACGAAATGAAAGGAGAATCAAATAATGAGCGCGTATTTAACACGCGGATTGAGATTTTTTATCTTATATTTTTTATTATTCAATTTTGGTAGTATTTTATTTTAGAATATAGTGATTGGGATAAAATATTGGATTTGATGTGAAGATAGTGGATTTTGTTTCTATATATAGTTTGTTTCTTTATTTATTTATTTGAGAGATGGTGTGGTGATTTTTTAATGTAAAAAACATTATCTTAAGTGGATTTTATATGAATTTGAGAGAAGATATTCATAAATGTGTTGAATAAAAGGAAACAAAATATTCACTTGTAATTATTTTTATTATAATTTATTTTATGCATGATTGAGTAGAGAAAAATAACAAAATTTCATGGTAAATGTTTTGTTTAATTATTTCAAATATCATGATTTGATTTGTTTGAAAATTCCATCATGGTTGGTTAATGTTTTTAGCTATGAAGATATGTCTAAAATAACTTATTTTAGATGATTATCTTAATACAAATTAATTTAGAAAAATAATTATTTACCTAATCCCACTTATATTTTCTTCTTTTTTTATTTACGTGATTGAGGATAAAAAATAAGCACTATTAAAAAAACTTTAATTATTCGAAACAGTTTAGTTTAGAAGAATATATAATTTGTGAAATTATTCAAAATAGATTAAGACAAAATAAATTATAAATTTTTAAAACCAATGAACTTGTGATCCTTCTTAAATCTAATTTTTTACATGGTAAAAACTTTCCCTGAGGTTTTCTAGTTAATCGAGGGTTTTAAGGGGTCCTCGGTAAAAAAGAAAATAAAAAAATTAAGGAGGTAGTGAGTGAAAATTTAGGGTTGCCCAATTGTTCGATTGGGTAAAAAAGATTATCAAGTTAGGTAAATAAAAAATGATAATTCCAAAAATTACCAAAGTGAATTTTGTTTCTCTGAATTATTCAAATGTTAATTATTAAATTGAGAACAATAAGATTTTTTTTTTCTTTTCCAATTTGTGAGGAAGAAAGCCCAATTATTCACGCCACGAGCACCCTCCAACGGTCAATAATCAACGACAATCATGCACCGGCCGACACCATCTCAAAACATGAAGACAATCCCGTAATTAACTCAAAATCCAAGGATAACTAAGTAACATCAAAACATTTACAAATCCACGTGTCTCCTCATAAATCCCCTCAAAGCTCAGCTCTTCACGAGATTCCTTTCCCTCTCTTTATTTAGTCCCGAACCAAAACTCGCTCCTCAACTCAATCATCATCTCACCTTGACTCGGTCCTCACTCACTCCCATGGAGCTCTTATTACTACCCATCATCATCATTCAAACCTTCATCACTCCAATATCAATCGCGATCAGCAACCGTTGATCTTTTATAAATCTGAAAAAGTCTCTTCCTTTTCCCCCCTTTCTGTTGACTTTATTGTTCCGTCAACGAATCAGATGGCTCGTTCGCCGTTTCATCGGATTCTGCTCTTTGCTTGGATAGTTGTCCTCTTAATGGATGGGGTTCACGCGAGTGATGGTGATGCTGATCCGATTTACAAGTAAAAGCTTGTCTTTTGATTCATTTGCATTTCAATATGAGCTTGATTAAGTAATTTTTATGGTTAATTAGACTTTAAATTCTGCATCATTGACTGAATTTAGTAATTAGTAGTTATTTTTGTTTAGTTTTGACTGTGAATTTGAATTTGAGAGGTGAAAAATGCTGGCTATTTAGTACTGAAATAATGATTTATGAATTGAAATTCAATGGTTTTTTGGTCAAATTTTGGGTTGCAATCGGAAAAGATTTTTTACTGGTTTTTAGAAATTCTTACAATTAATGGGTTCTTTTAAGTTTTTATAATGGTTTGGTGTGTCATAATTTCATGCTTATGAGAAGCCTTACTGCTGATGACTTATTTATTAGAAAGGTCTTTAATAACAAGGATGCAAATTTGGGGTGGTTGGAGTTTAAAACTTGAAGCTTCTCTGCTGTTTTCGGGCAATGTGTGAGGAGTAATAAGGAGAGAAAACCAGGGTGTCTTAGAGTTTTGCTTGGAGGATTGACTAATTTGAGGGTATCTATGTTTAGGAGATGTTGCGTATTTGCTTTGGCAGAAGGTAAAAAAAACAATCCATGGGGGCTGCAGGGGGTGCCATTCATCGTCATGTTGTTCATAATCACTGTTCATTTGCATAAATAGCATTCATAAAGTTTAAGAATTTTTTTTGAGGGGTTGCAGCTCCCCTAGTCCCCACTATGGCCTGTTTTCTATTTTGTTTGAGTTTGGTTTTGTTAGGATTGGAATTAACTATAGTTTTTATTATGCATTTACTACTCAATTACCAGAGCTTGTGTGGAGCAATGTGAGAAAACTGGGTGTGTGGGGGAAAAATGCTTCCAACACTGTAAATTCTCGTCTGATGGGAAGCCGGAGGGTGGGCCATGGTATCTACAAGAGCCACTCTATCTGCAGTGGAAACAATGGGATTGTCGTAGTGACTGTCGATACCACTGCATGCTCACCAGGGAGGAAGAAAGAGAGAAACTTGGTGGGAAGCCTGTCAAGTATCATGGGAAATGGCTGTTTCGTCGTGCTTATGGTTTTCAGGTTTCTATGTGTAATTTCTAGTTCAACATTAAGATTTACCCATGCTGAATAATTGATCCACCTATCTTACATTGATATTTTTTTGCCTTTTCAGGAACCTGTTTCTGTTGCTCTCTCTGCACTCAATCTCGCTATTCAGTTTCATGGTTGGGTATCCTTTTTCATCCTGATATACTACAAGTTGCCGCTGACTCCTAGTAAGAAGAATTACTATGAATATACTGGCTTGTGGAACATCTATGGGATCCTATCTATGAACTCCTGGTTCTGGAGTGCTGTTTTCCACAGTCGGTAAGCAATATTATGAGAATTGTTTGGAGAGGGCCTAAAGCTGTCTTCTCAAAATCATGACAAACTAACCTTCCTATCAACAATTTGAATATGTGCTTAATTTGGAAAGGTGGAAGATAGATCTTCAGCTGCTATTTTAGATTTTATATTACCTTCGGGTTCTTTGTAGCATGGTAAAAGATATTACCGTAAAGAGTACATTGAGAAAGAAGATGTTGAATCTGCTAATTCGTGGTAGCAAACATCTGTCTTAGCTGTAATGTGACAATGGCATATATGCACATTCCTTTCTATTTTAAAATTACGTTCTGTTTTGCCTTGTTATCTGGCGTGTGATTTTCTAATTTAATTCATTGCATTGCAGAGATGTTGAGTTGACAGAGAAACTACATTTTTCGTCTGCTGTGGCATTACTAGGGTTTTCCCTTATCCTAGCAATACTGCGAGCTTTCAGCGTGAGAAATGAGGCTTCCAGGGTCATGGTTTCTACTCCAGTGATTGCATTTGTTACTACACATATCTTATATCTGAACTGCTACAACCTTGATTATGGTAATTCTGTCTTCTAATCTTCCTGCTCTACAAGAAAAAATAATAGACCTTTATTTAAAACTAATGCTGGAGCTACAAGGCATATTGCTCTAAGATATTTCAGGCTTTAAGTGTTTGTTTAAATAAGCTTTGTCTTAGTCCATTTAGGACTGTCTTGTCACACTTGTTCTTCTGTCCTGGTCCCACCTCTTCTGCCGTACTCTTTTTTTTTTGTACTCAAACTGCATTCAATTTTTTCGTTGTTGCTCCAAGCACTGATTTTGTTGAATACAACTTAACAATAATCTCCATTGCAGTTTTTTCCATTGCATTTACATGCATGCCTAACCTTTCTTGCCATGCCATTTTTCATCTTAGCATCCTATTAAGCTAAATTTCATGCTATGTAGTATCACTATTTCCAATCTGTTAGCACCTATAGACCAAATAAGTAGTCTCTTTTAACTGTTGACTGAGCTAATGAAATCTATAATGTAAATTCATTCATGCTTTGGAAATTTACATATTTGACTTTTATATTATGCGGCTGAAATGTGACCAATGCAACTGTCCACTTGGTAGTCCTGGACCAAGGAACTGCTTTGTTCCTGGACAAGCTTCCCTAGAAATGCCTACACCTCCCTTCCCCCATGCCCTAGAAAACGACATTTGATGGTCAAAACGTGGGGGGTCAAGATGAAATGATGGAACAATTGCTGTCTAAAACTTGGTATCATATGCTTGCCTAGTGGAAGTGGTTTTTGAACGGGTCCATTATTTTGCAGGTCTAAACATTAAAGTTTGTGTAACCATGGGCGTAGCCCAGCTTCTCATTTGGGCAGTGTGGGCTGGTGTCACTCACCACCCTTCCTGGTCTAAGTTGTGGGTGGCTGTTGTTGGAGGCGGACTTGCCATGCTCTTGGAAATATATGACTTCCCGCCTTACCACAGATTTGTGGATGCTCATGCTCTCTGGCATGCCACTACCATCCCACTTACATATCTTTGGTGGAGCTTTGCGAAGGATGATGCTGAGTTTAGAACATCAAGTCTCCACAAGAAAGCAAAGTAGAATTTCTCTACCCTAATGCTTGTGGTAAATGATTTTTTGGACAGCATCAAGCACATTAAGTACCTCTCTGTTGAACATCTGAACTGCAGTTCCTTGTGTATACCTTTTTCCCAAATGCTTAGGCATTTGTTGGCCCTTTCATTAGCACTTCAATTAGTGATCATCTGATTATTTCATGATGTTGTATAGATTCTGCAACGAAATTCAACTTTTAGATCACTATACGTTTTCATTTTCATTTTTGTCTAAAGAATCTGGGGTAACCACATTTTTGTATAAAGTGTGTTTTCTGTTTATAGATATGGTGGGTTTCATGGTTTTTGCTTAAGTTCAATGAGTAACAGAAGTGATGTTTGCTTCAAGCAGGATTTGGAGGTTATAGTTTATTTTGACCCCTAAAGTTTGGTGCAGCAACTTTTTTGTCATTTTGAATTGTCATTACAAAAAACCAAAGGAGGAGTGAGACACAAAATACCATTTAATTTTCACGATGATGAAATTGCCCTTAAGCTATTTATCATGATATAACCGTTATTTTCAAGTTTTACAGGGATAAAATTGTCTTTTTATTTTTTTACAATAAAATCTCTACCTCTCAAATAAAAATAAATAAATAAACTAGCATTTAGAAGCTTTTTAGTCTTATTTTTTTAACATAGTAAAATGACTTAATTACTTTTAAATCTAAAATTTATTAAACTCTCTTTAAGGAGTTTTTTATCTTTTTGTAACGGTTTTTTTAGTTAATATCGAGTTAACTTAAGTTTTTTTATATATTTTAATAAATATTTAATATTTTAAAAACATTATTGGCGTCTGAAAAGTTATTCAGTCACCAAATATTGTTAGAAAAATCTCGGCACTCCCTCCGTGATTTTATCATGATACAACCGTTATTTTCAATTTTTTTAGGTTAAAATTGTCTTTTTATTCTTTTCACAAAAAAAATACTTACCCCTAAAAAAAAAAAAAAAAACTTACATTT
>Ga0307510_10005863_pt1 | contig 14649 bp, 5 predicted proteins | sample 12_EM_MG_FD_207224 | JGI IMG/M metagenome (GOLD analysis project Ga0307510, IMG submission 207224) | Populus trichocarpa ectomycorrhiza microbial communities from riparian zone in the Pacific Northwest, United States - 12_EM | ecosystem: Host-associated > Plants > Roots > Unclassified | place...
AGAACTTTCAGCAGCTAATGAAGAGTTGGCTGCTTCAAAATCACAGCTGCTGGAAATAGAGCAAAGACTTTCTTCAAAGGAGGCTCTTATCATCGAAATAACCCAGGAATTGGACCTCAAGAAAGCCTCTGAATCTCAGGTGAAGGAAGATGTTTCAGCTCTTGAGAATTTGCTCACTGCAACAAAAGAAGATCTTCAAGCAAAGGTTTCCGAGTTGGAAGGGATCAAGCTGAAGTTACAGGAGGAAATCAACACAAGGGAATCAGTTGAGGCTGGGTTAAAAACCCATGAAGCACAGGTCTCAACTGTACAGGAAGAATTGGCTAAAGTAATAAAAGAAAAGGAAGCTCTAGAAGCAGCCATGGCGGATCTCACTGGTAATGCAGCACAGATGAAAGAGTTGTGCAGTGAACTTGAGGAAAAGTTGAAAACTTCAGATGATAATTTCTGCAAAGCAGATTCTCTTTTGTCCCAAGCTTTGTCAAACATTGCCGAGCTAGAACAGAAGCTGAAGTCTCTTGAAGATCTCCACAATGAATCTGGAGCTGCTGCAGCAACTGCCTCTCAAAAGAACCTGGTGCTAGAGGATTTAATCCAAGCGTCAAATGAAGCAGCAGAAGAGGCCAAGTCACAACTGAGAGAGCTCGAGGCACGTTTTACTGCATCAGAGCAGAAGAATGTGGAGCTTGAGCAACAGTTGAATTTGGTTGAACTGAAAAGCAGTGATGCTGAGAGAGAGGTGAGGGAATTCTCAGAGAAAATATCTGAACTCAGTACTGCATTGAAAGAGGTAGAGGAAGAAAAGAAACAGTTGAGTAGCCAGATGGAGGAATACCAAGAAAAGATTAGCCACCTTGAATCTTCCCTGAATCATTCATCGTCTCGGAATTCAGAGCTTGAGGAAGAGTTGAGAATTGCAGAAGAAAAATGTGCTGAGCATGAGGACCGAGCAAATATGCACCACCAGCGCAGCCTTGAACTTGAAGATTCATTCCAGACATCTCATTCCAAAGCAGAGGATGCTGGGAAAAAGGCAAATGAGTTGGAGTTGCTGCTTGAAGCAGAAAAATACAGAATCAAGGAGCTTGAAGAGCAGAACAGTGCATTAGAAAAGAAATGTATGGATGCAGAAGCAGATTCCAATAAATACTCTGGCAGGATATCTGAACTAGCATCTGAAATTGAGGCATATCAAGCCAAGTCATCAAGCCTTGAAGTTGCTCTGCAGATTGCTGGGGAGAAGGAGAAAGAGCTAACAGAATTACTGAATTTGTTCACAAATGAAAAGAAAACGTTAGAAGAGGCATCAAGCAGTTCCAATGAGAAGCTGACTGAAGCTGAGAATCTTATTGGGGTGTTGCGTAATGAACTAGTCGTGATGCAAGAGAGGTTCGAAAGCATTGAAAACGATCTAAAGGCTGCTGGATTGAAAGAAGGTGATATAATGGTGAAGCTCAAATCTGCAGAGGAGCAACTTGAGCAACAAGAAAAATTATTAGAGGAAGCCACTACAAGAAGGTCAGAGCTCGAGTCATTACACGAAACCCTAACAAGGGACTCAGAAATCAAACTTCAAGAAGCATTAGCAAACTTCACTAACAGGGATTCTGAGGCAAAATCCTTGTTTGAGAAACTGAATACCCTTGAAGACCAAGTAAAGACCTATGAAGAGCTGATAGCTGAAACAACTGGAAGGTCTGCACTTGTGAAGGAAGAATTGGACTTGTGTGTGTTAAAAATGGCAACTTTGGAAACCTCAAATGAAGAACTCAAAAGTCAGATTGTGGAAGCAGAAACTAAGGTTTCCAACTCCTTCTCAGAGAATGAACTCTTAGTTGAGACAAACAATCAGCTGAAAAGCAAGATCGATGAACTTCAGGATTTGCTAAACTCTGCCATTTCTGAGAAGGAAGCCACATCTCAACAACTTGTTTCGCATGTGAGCACTATCACAGAAATAACAGACAAACACTCAAGAGCCATAGAACTTCATTCTGCAACTGAGTCACGAATGGTGCAAGCTGAAGCGCAACTACAAGAGGCCATTCAGAGCCTCGCACTGAGGGATACAGAAACAAAGGATTTGAATGAGAAGCTAAATGCACTTGAAGGGCATATAAAATTGAACGAAGAACTGGCTCATCAAGGAGCTGCAATTTCTGAATCTCGTAAAGTTGAGCTGGAAGAGAGTCTCCTCAAAATTAAACATCTGGAAACCGTTGTAGAGGAACTGCAAACCAAGGCAGGCCACTATGAAAAAGAGAGTGGAGGGCTAGCTGAGGCGAATTTGAAGCTCACTCAGGAGCTGGCCTCATATGAGTCCAAACTCGGTGATTTGGAGGCAAAATTATCTGCAATCCTTTCTGAGAAGGATGAAACAGTTGAGCAGCTTCACATTTCAAAGAAGGCCGTTGAGGATTTGAGGCAGCAGCTCTCTGATGAAGGGCAGAAACTACAGTCTCAGGTTCGCATCATCATTTGTGGTTTTTCATTTCTTGGTAAATAATTATTTGGCGATTATTTTGGCCATAGTCTTCTAACTTGATAAGTTTTCAAATTTCAGATATCTTCAGTTATGGAAGAGAACAACCTCCTCAATGAAACATATCAAAATGGAAAGAAAGAACTTCAATCAGTGATCATCCAGCTTGAAGAAGAACTGATGGGACAGAAGGCGAATGAAGATGCCTTGAAATCTGAGATTGAAAGTCTCAAGGCTGAGGTTGCTGAGAAGTTGGCATTGCAAACTTCTCTTGAGGAACTTAAGAAACAATTGGCGGCAGCTGAAGCTCAACTAAAAGAACAGGTATTGTCTCAAGAATCAAGCACAAGTTCTAGAATAGGGTTTTGATGTTCCATAAGTTTATTACTGGATACTGAATCATCTCTCTGACTATAAGTTCATATAGACCTCCTGTTGTTTTAATATAGTGGAAAATTATTGCAAGGAACTTTTGAAATACTTCACTGACAGTTTTCTTTAATGTTTAACCAAACAGAAAGAAGCAGATTCTCACAATCAGCTGGAAAAAGATGAAGCACAGAAGAAATCCCTTGAAGCCAAGAACAAAGAAGTGTCACATCTAGAGAACCAAGTGAAGGAACTTGAACAGAAACTGCAAGTGGCTGGCGCTAAATTATTAGAAAAGGTTGGTTTATATCTCCCACAATCCATGATATTTCTGTTCTTTAAACTGAAAAAAAAAATAAACTGAGGAAATTACTTTGGAAATAAATTGTCAGAGGAAATGCTAATATTAGTCATTTAAATGTAAAAATCAAACAGTTGCTTACACTGAGATATATTGCAGGGTGATGGAAGCAGTCCGGCTGAACATAAAGATGGATTGGAGATTAAATCCAGAGACATTGGTGCAGTCATTTCCACTCCCACAAAAAGAAAGAGCAAGAAAAAGTTAGAAGCTGCATCTGCACAAGCCTCATCCTCTTCTCAGACTCATACTCAAACTGCAGATGTTTCGCCTGCCATGACCTTTAAAATCATCTTGGGAGTGGCCTTGGTATCTATCATCATTGGCGTGTATCTTGGAAAGCGTTATTAGTTTCGGCATTTTGGATTTCGGTTTTGCTCTATGTTTCAGGTTTTTTTTGGCCCTTCTTTGTTTTAATTTTTTTAAATTCGTTGTTTCATACCAGTCGATACACGAGGTTGGAAGCTGTATTAGTATGCTTTCTAGCTTAGGTTTTTGAGTCGGTTAGGGAATTTGTTTTTCATTATTGCCCCTTGCCTCAATGCGCTAGACAAAAGAAGTGTTCAATTCATGTAATATTCAAGTTTGCATTAATTGGTTTATTGATTGGATTGCAAGACCTTGATCTTTTTATTTGGAAATTCTGTGTACTCTATCGAGTGATGAAAGCTACCACTCTTTCTGGATGCTTGATTAAATTCGCAATCGAGTTAGCAAAGAAACTGGGAAAACTTTGACCATGTGATGAAGCAGAAACATGGAAATCAGGCTTCTAGTGACCATCACATCCTGCTTTTATGAAGTAGATTGACTCAAGCCATTCGGTCACTGAATCAGAGCTTCAGTACTCTCAAAACTTAGCTAAAAATACATTACCACATGTGTTTCATTCAAGGATAACTCTTGGCACTCAGCATTTTTATGAAGATACATCCTCAAGACCCAAAGCTCTCTGTGCTGTTGTGGTTGCAGTTCATAATTTTTAGTGGCATCCAAGGATTTAATATCTATCGGTATTGAGGTGGATTTGGAAATGATCGAAGCATAAAACTAGCAATCACACCTCATTGTGATCTCCAAAGATGCATTTCTACTCAGCAATATATTTTGATTAATTCTTCCAGAGGTCACAAGGGTTTAAGGTGCATCAACTTAAAACCATGAGAAGAAAATGATCATGATTCCCATGAAAGGAAGCTATATTGTCACTGCATGTGTGGATTTTGTTCTGCGTTCTGCAGATTTGGATGAGTAAACGGAACGTTTTTACTTGAACTCCAAAACAGATGCAACACTTTGAGTATTCAACCATGTCATATTAAGGAAGGTCCAAATGGAAAAACACTAGTGTCATACTTGATTGGAGTCGCTGCCCCCCTAAACTAGCTCCTGGTTATAGCGCCAAATATAACTATCTTGCAATACCTTTCTCCAATGTGAGCATGGTGCAAAACATAACCAGTCATCAATATTAACTCTCCATGGATATTTGGATGAAGTTCAAGTGGCCTGCGATATCATCTTCATTTCACATCTTAAACTTCCTTCAGTCCATTAAAGATCTCAAAATCATCAAACCCTGCAAACAGACCAATGCATTTAGTTTCATTAAGAAAAAGAGCTGCTTTCTGACATTCTCAAGTATAGCAACAGCAATTACCAGTAGCAACATCTTCACTTTCATCAGTTGATGGTACCAATGGCATCGTATTAACGGATGGTGGAACAAGCGACATCCAATCTGAACTTCCATAGTCTTCTAGGGAAAGATCATTTTGTGTGATCCAGTCTTCAATAATACTGATATTGTCAAATGATATGGGGTCCTCGGGAATCTGTTTTTTGTTTCCATCAACCCTGGAATAAAGTTGGTTAGCAAAAGAACAAGATCACGTTCCTCTGTGATTGTCAAATACCAACTATAAACATAATCATTGGTTTTACTTACATCTGTCTAAGACGCAGGTTGTACTGAACAAAGACAAGATCACTTAGCCGTTGGCGCTGTAGGCAGTTTCTTGTGCGATACACCTTCTCAAAGTGAATATGATTATGGCTACACCCAATTGAACTGCAGGTTTGGCTGAGAATACGTATAGCTAAACGTGCCAAATTGGGGCAGGCTCCGCCATAGGCAGACCACCAATCAGCTACAATGAGGAGGTATATCTAGAAATCAGTTCTACATAAAATTGATGAAAAAAGAAATATTCTAGCAATAGTACAGAAAGATGCAATTCTAGTACATGCATGGAAATTGCAAAGAATGGCTAGGAAAAATGCAATTCTTGTACGTGCAAGGGAACACAATTCTTGTACGTGCAAGGAAATTGCAAAAAATAAATGTAACACTACATGATGCATTATGTCAAACAGGTATAGCACAATAGCAACTTCAGAAACATGCCAAACAGGTATGAGTTAAGTACCATTGATATCCCTAAATTTCCTATGATACTTGACAATATGAAATGAGTTTGACAATGATTTGAAACTTATGTTTATAATACTTTCTCAAAGGTTTCCTTAATCGTTGCATATACATTCTTGCTGTGTATATATGCCAAGTATTTGGGGCAGAATTTACATCTTTATTTTTATACCAAGATGGTCAAAAGCAGGTTTCTTTTTGGCAAGTTCATTTGAAAGGCAGTCCATTGGCTAATCTTTTTCTAGCAATCCCTTTTTCAAGAAGGTAACCAAGCTAGAGTCTGGTCTTTTAATTATCTTCCCTTTATTTTTTGAGGGGCAGATTTCTGGAAGTAAAAGCCTACAGTTCGCAATGAAAGGTAGGGCTTCCTTTCTGGATTTGCTGAGTTTAGCAGGCTTCTATTTCACTAAGGTAGAACAAGGTAGCTTATTTCCTCTCTCTATGTCTCTGTTCAATCATAACCTCCTGATTTTAACATTGCAACATTGAGAATTAAAGTAAACAGAGAGCTAAAGGTAGTTGAAACCAGCCAGCTGAGCAAGACCATTCAAGGAATCAAGGTGAGAAAGCTCTTCAGAGAAGGAGCCCCAAAAAGGAACAAGTAAGCTAAGCAAGTAGGCTTACTATCAAGCAAACTAATATCATTAGAAAGCTCTTGCAAGAAAGCAGAGAATCTGAACACTGTATGGCTCTCAACACTATATGGCAACAGCAATAGTAATCGAAATATAATGAAAGTAACCATACCAGGAAGCAGAGTATCTCTAGCTCTAATTGCCATCTTCCTCCCAAGGTCTCCTTCGGCATTCTTGTACAAGGTTAACTCTTTGACAATCTTATCCTGGACTTCAGTACCAGGAACCAATCTCTCAATGCAATCAAACATCCTTGACAAGATTTTATTGTGCATATCTTCTTCAATGCTATAAAAGAACTTGGGATTAAGGAAGAAACCCACAGCATGAAGAGGAGTTTGCCATTGTTGTTCCCACCTATGATCTAAAATATTCCAGTAAACCATATAATCCTCTCTCTTGACAAGTTCTCTCTTAATGGATTCTTTGGCTCTGTATATTCCTGAAAAAACATATCCCATAGCAGCCCTCTTTTCACTGCTAACTGTTTCCAAAACTTGCATGAGCGGATTTGTTAAACGGATGATCGAGATGCATGAAGACCAAAATGATCGATTACTTATAACATCTACCATTGATAATCCTCCAGGTTGCTTTGAATAAGGGCAGTCCATCCACTCCTGTGAGGTTACCATAGTTTGCAAATTAAGTTTGAAATCAGCCATTTGTTTCAATGCAGTGAAGTTAGTAGCAGAGTGTGTTACACCCCGTCGCACAATGTCACTTCCAGAAGTAAACTTCCTCATCAGGTTCAGCACTGCACTATTATTGTAGACAAATCTTGTGACAGATTTAGCCTGTTCAAGCACTGCATTTATCCACTCAAGTTTTCCTAAATCCTCCAGTATCTGATCAATGCAACGAGCTGCGCAGGGAGCCCAATACAATGAAGGGAAAGTATCCATTAATTTTTTCCCGGCAGTGACATAGTGCTCTTCACCATTGGTAATAACTTGCAAAACGTTTCCAGCTCCAACTTCCTCCACCATTTGTTTAAGCAATTCATACAGACCATCTGTTGAGTATATAAGATTTGATGCATCCACTGATTTTAAAAATACTGTTCCTTTAGAGCAATACACCAAAAAATTTAGCAAAGTTAAACCACTTCCTGAGTCCCATTCTTCAACCAAAAGAGAACAACCAGTCTTCGCCCATCTTGTCTTATGTTGTTCAATATCACTTTTTACTTCTTCGACCAGACTCTTCAATATCCGACCACGAAAATCTTGATGTGAGGGTGCAGCAATCCCTGACTGTCCAGAAAAAACTGCATCAATCAATGGCTGGAAAAAACTCGAATCCAGTGCATCTAAACTAGCTCCTATATCATACAAGAACCGCCCCATTGTCACATGGATTGCATTATCTGCTTTTTCTAAACCCAGTCCCATTAAAGCATCAGCGTCATGTGCAGCTGCAAGAGCAATAGCAGAAGTTGTCTTACCTCCTCTGCTCTTTCTTTTACCCAAATTTTCATTGCTTGTTCCTTCTTCATCTAGTAAAAAATCTGAATTTACTTCGGCTAAATTGCAGCCAGCAGCAGCTTCAGGTGAGGTGTTCACCTCATCACTATGATCAGCAAATATGTCTAAATCTTCACCACTAGGAAGTGAATGAACATTGTGTAATTTTTCTTGATTCGATTTCCGTTTCTTTCTTTGCCACGCTACAATAGGACTCAAATGTTGTTGCATCAAAACCCGGACATTGGATGGGACTCGTGTGCAAATACGCACACCGCTACTATTTCTACCAGCAAGGTGCTCCTTAAATCTATGAATGCCACCACCCTTAAACAATTTGGCACAATAATTACACTTAATCTGCACCCGTTTCTCATTTCTCAACATTTCACAATGCTTCCATCCCACATCTTTTTTTCTCCGGGTTCCTGGAGTCCCTTCAAAATTACCGAAGGGATTTGAAAGCATGCCTTCCTCACTAGAAGGCAAATTAACAATGCTTGCTTCTTCCTGAATCTTCAGTTGCTGGCTGTTCTGCTTCCCTATAACACCATCAAGGTACTGCTGCGTCCAAAGCCGAACATCAGGTGGAACACTTCGGCACATAGGCCCACCACCTTTGCGACCAGCAAGATGCTCCTTAAGCCTATGAATCCCGCCACCCTTAAACATTTTACCGCAATATATACACTTCAAGTATGTCTTTTTCCCTTCCTTAAACATCTGACAATGTTTCCATGCCAAGTCTTGTTTTTGGCGTGTCATTGGTGATGGTTCCAGAAACTCCTCCATTTTTCCAAATTAACCCTTTAATAAATCACTAAACACCTATATCAACACTATCAACTTTTCTTCAACGGAAACAAAACTAACTGATCAAACCTGAACAAAACCAACCAATGTTGCCTTCTCCTTGCTGTCCAAAACTGTCAGCCGGACCTCAATTCCTACTACGTGACACAAAAACAGAACAAAAGTAAGACACCCATAATCATTAAATGATGATCTATGAATTAAACTAGTTTGACATTATATTTCACAAGGAAAAACTACTACCCAGAAGACAAAAGTTCGAGACTTTAAAGCCCATACCTAAAAAAATCATCATATAAAGACAAACATCTTGCACTACTAGTACAACGTTAAACGTTAAATTTCATAGCTTTATGTCATTGACTATAATCCCAAAAGTCATGGAAGTCAGCCATTTTTTATCATGTTATTACATTATAAGACTAAATCCCAGAAGAAGACTGCAAATACTAATGGTACAAAGAGGGACTAAATTCTACTGCTTTTGTTCATAAAAACATAATTCAAAGGGAAAAAAAAAACACGAGTGAAAGGAAAGAGCTTTGCTTTGCTCTGTAAGAGAAACAAACCTGGGTGAATTCTGGTCGGACCGGTTGTTTTGACCCAACTGGTTCTCTGGGTTTTCACCGGTGATCTACCTGGTTGTGGAGAGGTAGTGAGGGAGATTCTTGATGGGTTTTCACGTAGACCAGCTGATCATCAGAATTTCGGGTGAACCGAGAATTTGGTCTGGTTTTGTGTCATGTCTCGGTTAGGTTTTTTTCTGGCGGAGGCATGAAAGAGAGAGTGGTTGGCTTTTTCTCTGTTTCTATTGTTTTGATTGCTTGGGTGGAAGTTTTATTTGGGTCAACTACATTTTAGCCTGTGATAATTTAATATGTTTTACTTTAGTCTTTATAATTTAGAATTTCTCAATATTAATTATATATTTTTCATTATAGCCCCTGATTTATGGCTATACTTTCACTGGATCAACAAATTTCATCTTATTTTTTTATAATTTAGTATAAGATTTGATTTCTGATGATTGAGGAGAGCATAACCTTTTAACCATCATTAGCTAATGAAAGTTAATCACTAACCAACATTTCGAATTATTTTTATTTTATGTTTGTTAGTTATTTAACACTAAAGGACTTTAATGAGATTTTTTGAAAATTATATAAAAAAGATTTTATAGAAAATAATTTTAAATTATCAAATTGAAGTAAAAGGATACAATATAAAAAAATATCTTTTTAAAAAATAGTTTTTAATTTAAATTTTTAATATCAGTATATCAAAACGATTTATATATTTTTAAAAATATAATTACATCATATTATTATCGAGATGATAATAAATTATAATCAGAAGTTTGAGCGAGTGTAAATCTACTAGGAAAATATAGTAAAGTCCACATATTTCATTTCAACAATTTATTTATGGGATTTCCTTTCACTATTTTCTTTATTACTTTCTTTATTTTCTTTTTAAGGTGGTGTCTTTAGAAAATAGTAAACTTTTGCACATTAAGATTTAATTCCTTTCTAGTCATATTAAAACATTTCACCAACCTTCACTTGATTCAATGCATTCACAACAATCCCCCTGGAAAGCAAACATAGTTACTTCAAGTTGCCTTGTATAATTATTAGTTAAATGTAAAGCAATTGTGGTGGGGAAGAAGCTAAAATCCTATTGTTTATTCGTCTCGGATTAGAACTAGTGTTATGATATGGGTTGGATAAAATAAAATAAATTTAATAAAATTTTATTTTTATTAGTTTGAATTTAAAATTAAATCATAAAAATTATTCCAATAAAACCCAATTAATTTGATTGGTTTAAAGACATCTCGGTTGATAGATATAAAAAGTTGAAGGATAAAAAAATTTGAGTTCCATCCTCAAACTTTTTTTTTTATGAAATGACCCAACTTCTTGTCTAGTTTGTGTTTAAAATTAAATTGTGTAAGAGTTGCTTAGATGTAATCGAGTTAACTTGGATTATCCAAAAATAACCTGAACAGCAGAGAAAAAAAAATATAGAGATAAAATTGAGAAAAAATAATAAAATTAATAGAAAAAAACCTTCACCTGACTCTTGTTTAGTCTGAATTTAAAATTAAATTATGTAAAAATTATTATAATATGATCTAGATAACTTATATATCCCGGATGATTGTTAAGAAAAGAATATATGAATGAAATTAAGATAAAAAAATATAAAAAAGAGAGATGGAAATGGAAAAAAAAGATGAGGGGTTAAATTGTAAAAGAGAAAAGAAAAGGAAAAAAAAAAAAGAGGAAAGGTTGTTTTAGAACAGAAGTAAATTCCTAGCTGGACTGTCAATCCCCAAGGCTGTCACCTACTATAAAACAATGATCTGAATCACAGCATGTACAGTAATCGACACTCTCTATCAATCAAATCTTCAAAATCTTGCAGCCTAATTTCAACCCCCCAGATAATTGAGCAGAAGAAAAACAACAATCCATGGCAAGCACTTTTGTATGGGAAGATCATCATCGTTTATCTTCTTTGAACACTTTGACATTAACCCACTTTACTTGATTACAGTTTGCATCCATTGTAGCTGCTTAACAAGGAAAGATTATGTGTCTGTCAATGCCACCACACTCACTGTATGTCCATATTTGAGCTAAAGGATTGCTGGCGCCATGGAAAGTAGCCTCCATCTTACATCACAAGCTTTGCTTTCAATTCCTATGGTGCATCACATGCGTTGGACTCATTTGCTTGGCCTTTACCACTCATTAGCTGTGTTTCTTGTCTTGTATATTGTTTCTTCTTTTTCTTTCCTGGGATATAATTCTGTTCACCACACCCACAACTTTCTTAACCCTAGCAAATCCTCTCTCTCAGAATTCATATTCCACACACGTCTTTTCTCAATTGCCAGCCCTCAACTCCCAAGCTGTTTCCCAACTCTGAGTTGATCCTACCAAGATCAAGTTTAAACCGAAATGATAATACATGAAACACATCTACTTGTTAAATTTAAATAGTTTATCTATGCTCTTATGCAAACAAAAACAACACCGACGCGCGCAAACAACCCATAGAGTTCTATAGCAAGATTTGAATATAATCCAACGATCAAATCAAAAGTTACAGAAAAATTATCCTCACAACTCAGGCCTCTTCTTAGACTTAGTTGTATCCCATGGTTACATAAACATCCCTACAAAGCTGATAACGTAGGCAGGTCCACATTTGACTAGTTAGGACTTAGGACCACCCACATCCACTCGAACTGGAACTGGATTTGAACTTATCTGCGTCTTGTGGTGTTCAAAATTGAGACTAAAGTTTATATACCAGAAGCATTTACTTTTTAAAAAAAATCCACACATCCTTGATCTGTTGCTACAAGTTCTGTTCATGAGACGCAGAAGATACAGTGGGGCAAACAAAAATTGCTGCCATGACAGAGGATAAAAAGAAGTGAATTATTCACAGATGGACCGAACTTCTAGTTTGGAATCACAGACACTCCCATGTCTGTCTGCTCCTAAATTCCATGCAACCCCACAAGCATAAAATAAACCAAGACACGAACACTAACCTCCCAGGCCCCAATCATCGAATCGAACACCAAATGACCCAATTCTCGAATATTCAAAATGGATTATTAATCAAGTGCAATTATTTAAAAAAAAAAAACTTGAAATCAACATTTACAAGTTTAAAGAACTACCTCCAAGTTAATTGGAACTATCTTCCTTTCTTTTCTTCTCACCTTTCTGAAGAAACTTTTTCTTCAAAAGTGATGCTACTTTGGATTAAAAATAGAGAACTACTCTCTTTCTCTTCAAAGAATTACAACAAAGTGAACATTTGAACTTCAATTGACCATCTAAATCTTCGAAAACTTCCCTGAATAAATTAAGGTTGTCTCAAAAGGGAGCGGAAAACTTCTTGTCCATTATTACAAAACATATAATCACCCCATTACCATTGATCCAATGCCATCATCATCAACACAGATTTCCCATTTTGGTGTCGCATTTGACTCCGATCAAACCCATTATCCATAATTCAATCCGACGGCTGCCACGCAGAGGCAGTCAACAAGGACAAGTCCTTCCACCCCAATTTCAAGGACCCGTTTTCCTCAACCAAAGTGTACCCTTTCCATGGAAACATCCCAAGCAACAAACTAGCTTGAGCAGCCGGGCTACCGCCAAGCGAAACGGGTTCAAACCCGACCCGTCGCAACTCATCACCCCATCTCTCAACCTTAACCTCACCGGTCCTCTTAGGTCCACCAACAGCAACAATATTCCTAATCTCACACCCAAACAATTGCTGCTCCACCATATGCCTCTCTACGCTGTCCACACCTAATCCATCCCCAAGTGCATCAAACAAGGCACTATAATAATGCAATGCCTCTACGAACCTCCCTAAAAAACTCCCCCCGTGACTTAAATCTTGTTCAACGGTCGTGATCAATTTGGGCCTCAACAAAGTCAACAACTTCAACGTCCCTAAATCACTTCCTGTTACATCATACAAACAATGATGCATCCAATGTACTACAATAGCCTCTCTCGGCCTCACCCCGAGCTGACTTAAATCTGTCACATTCCCAATCTTACCCTCTAAAGGGTGAAACTCAAAGGGGAGCCCGAGTGAGCTCGCGAAATCGGCGAGTCGCCTCCCGGTTGACTCAAGCAACTCCGATGAAGATCCAAACCCGGTAATTCTCATGGACCGAATCTTTTTAGGCCTAGAAGCTAAGATATGAAACAATCCTGGCCATTGAAGTCCTTGCATTATATCTAAATCGATAACGTGGACACGATCTTCACCGTCCAAAGCTTGGAAAATCGCTTGATTAGCTGTGAAATGAGAGAATTTGACCAGAGGGCTGATTGAATTATATGACTGCAAAGCATTGAATAATCTCTGCGACTGAGTTAGCGTTACTGATTTTGACACGAGTGGTGAGTACGTACCGAGGCAAGAACCAACCACACGCGCCTGCAAAGCATGTGCAAAGTACGCTCCCACTCTCTCCGGCGACGATCCAAACGGCGACGAAAGCTCCGCTATCTCCGGCAAAAGGTCCGTCGCGTCATTTAGATTATCCATCGCAACACACTCCGCACATTGCAGCAAGAGCCCGAGCAGCCGGAGCCCACTTGCCTCGCCGCCGTCGTCTCCTACGCAGTCGATTTCCGTGGTGGGCTTTTCGTAACTGACCCGTTTAGATGAAGGGTCCTCACCGGAGGAGTCACCGGCGGTAAGGTCGGCGGCGGCGCGCTTGGATTTCATGGAGGGGGAGGAAGAATTGTTGGGGTCTGTGGAATTGATCGGAGACTGAGGAATTAAGCTTTGAAGCATGATCAAAGTGAAAAAAGAGGAGATTTTTTGTGGGTTTTTGAGAGAGAGAAAGATTCTTAAAGGCAAAGAGCTTTTAAGTGAAAAGTGACAAATCCAAGCAGAGTTGTGTCAGAGAAAAGAGCTTATAGAGGGTCTGTTTGGAAAGAAAGAAAATGAGGGAAAATTAAAAGAGAAAGTTTGATAGTCCTTCTACCATAGAAAGGGCGAAAGGGAAATATTTGTTTTGATATTATCGTTAGGTAGTCTTGGTTTTGAGTAAATGGGATTAGTTTAATGATTGCGAACATAATTAAAATAAGATTAATGGAATAATTAAGTGCTAATTATTAGGTCATTGGATTCTTGGGATCATTTTTTTGGGTAATACTAAGAGTTGAAAGTTTGTCTTTATGTTGAAAGACATGAATCATGTAATGTTGAGGTTCATGATATTATGGTTTTAGATTAAAAAATGAAATCGAAGAGTTTGAGATACCATGGATAGAGGAGATATGTTTTTTTATTTTTTTTTAAATGATATAAATTTAATTTAAAATTTTTTATTCTATATTAATTTTTTTTTCTCTTTAGAGCAATGTTTATTATTATGATTTAATCGTGTTTTTTAAATTAAAAAAATAAATTAATATTTTTTAGTATTTTTTTCTATTGGTTTGATACGATCGTATCAAAAATAGAAAAAAAATTAAAGTATTTTTAAATAAAAATTATTTTAAAAAACATTCATCGCAGTCTCA
>Ga0307510_10005864_pt1 | contig 14649 bp, 13 predicted proteins | sample 12_EM_MG_FD_207224 | JGI IMG/M metagenome (GOLD analysis project Ga0307510, IMG submission 207224) | Populus trichocarpa ectomycorrhiza microbial communities from riparian zone in the Pacific Northwest, United States - 12_EM | ecosystem: Host-associated > Plants > Roots > Unclassified | place...
TGATGCGCTCTATGCCCTGCTCGGCACGACCTATGGCGGCGACGGGGTGAACACCTTCGCGCTGCCCAATCTGCAGAGCCGCGTCGCCCTTCACCAGGGCCAGGGGCCCGGGCTGACCAACCGCGTGATCGGCGAGGCCAGTGGCGTCGAGAGTGTCACCATCACGACGGCTACCTTGCCACAGCATACCCACCAGGCGATCGCCACCACGGTCCAGGGAACGGCGACGGTACCAGCCAATGCCCTGCCGGCGACACCTGCGCTTGCGACGACCGAATTCCTCTATCTCAGCCCCGCCGCGACGCCGACGACCGATACGCCACCGGCCGCGTCGTCGGTATCGGCGTCGGGCGGCAACCAGCCGCACAATAACATTCAGCCCATCCTCGCGCTCAACTATCTCATCGCGCTCGAGGGCGTTTTCCCGTCGCAAAACTAGGCTCGTAAGGGGGAGAAAACCCATGACAGAACCATATCTCGCCGAGATTCGCCCTTTTGCCTTCAACTTCGCGCCGAGGGGCTGGGCGTTTTGCGCCGGACAGATCCTCCCGATCGCGCAGAACACGGCTTTGTTCTCGCTTCTCGGTACCACCTATGGCGGCAACGGCCAGACGACCTTCGCACTGCCCGATTTGCGAAGCCGCGTCCCACTCGGCATGGGCCAGGGGAATGGCCTCAGCGATTATGTCGAGGGCGAGCAGACCGGTGAGGAAACCCACACGCTGCTCAGCACCGAAATGGCCACGCATTCGCATACGCCCTATACCCGCATTCAAGTGGGCACGGCCAACATGCACAATGTGCCGCAGGCCGGCGATTATCTGAGCCGCTTCAATACCAGTGCGACCTCGTTCGGCTCTACCTGGAACACGCCGCCGCTTGAAAATGCGACGACGCTTGATCCACGCTTCATCGGCTTTGCCGGTGGCAACCAGCCGCATAACAACCTCCAGCCCTTGCTCGCGATCAATTACTGTATTGCGATCAACGGCATCTTCCCCTCACGCAACTGACGCCCGACGACATCAGACTGAGACCGGAGACGGCGGAGGACGAAGCGTTCCTCCGCCGTCTCAATATTGCGGTGCGCTGGAACGAGTTCGCAGCCCTGCCGCTGCCGCCCGAACAGAAGATCGCGCTGCTGCAGCAGCAATATGAGGCGCGGCACAAGAGCTACCGCGCGGAATATCCCGACGCAGATTTCTACATCATCGAACGTAATGGCACGGCCATCGGGCGCTTCTACCTCCACCGCGGCAAGCGCGAACATTATATGGTCGATCTCGCCATCTTGCCCGACCATAGCGGGCAAGGTGTGGGTGGCGCCGTGTTCGACATGGCGATGACCGAGGCGAAGCGCGTCGGTGTCGATGTGACCCTGCGCGTCGATCATCTCAACCCGGCGAAGCGGCTCTACATGCGCAAGGGTTTCGTCGAGGTCGAGGACCTCGGGCTCGACATGCTGATGCGGTGGACGCCGCCGCGCACCTAGAGCAGGCTGCGTTAAATCTGACGCGCGTCGCCTGCTCCAGTTATTTGTTGTCGCATCGTTTTCGCGAAAAACCGGTACCCACTTTTTCGCACGGACACTCTAGCTGAAGATGATCTCGTAGCGGAAGCCGCCCGTGGCGCTCTGGCCGATTGCCGACGGCAACAGCATCTGCGCGCCCAGCACCGGATGATCGATCTCGATGATGTTGGTGATCATCGCGTCATCGCGAATCCCGTCAAAAATCAGGCTGAAGGCGTGGCGGAAACCATCGGTCGGCGCGCGGCGCGACGGCGTCGCCGAAACGAGCGTCAGCCGGTCTTCGAAATCGCCGTGCCGGGCGGTGAATTCGGTGCCGATATGCGGCACGAAATCCTCGACCGTCAGCGCCGCCGGCTTCTCGTTCGCGTCATTGTTGGCGGACAATCCGGCCTCCCTTCATTACCCATCTCACCGCGCGGACCGCGGCGATATCATGCGTCGGATCGCCTTGTACCGCGATGAGATCGGCGAGCAAGCCGGCCCGTACCGCACCAAGCCGGTCAGCGACATGAAAATAGCGCGCATTGCCCGAGGTGGCGGCGATCAGCACCTGCGCCGGCGGCATGCCGGCAGCCACCATCAGCTCCATCTCACGCGCATTTTCGCCGTGCGCGAACACCCCGACATCGCCACCCATGCACATCTCGACATGCGCGGCGCGCGCCAGTGCGAAGGCGCTGCGGTTCAGCGCCACGCTGTCGGGCACCGGATCGCCGCCCTTCCAGCCGCGATAACGCGCCACCGCGTCTGACGCGGCCAGCGTCGGGCACAAGGCGATATGCTTCGCCGCCATCGCCGCGAAGATTTCCGGTGTGCCGCCATAGCCATGTTCGATCGTGTCGACCCCGGCAGCGATCGCGCGGCGCATCCCTTCGGGCGTCGAGGTGTGCACCGCGACGATGCGCCCGGCATCATGCGCCGCCGCCGTCGCCGCCTTCATTTCGTCGAGCGACAGGGTCGGCATGCTCGGTTCGCCCGGGCGCCAGCGGTAATCGCCATAGAGCTTCACCACATCGGCCCCGCCGGCGATCTGCCGCCGCACCGCGGCGACGATCGAGTCGACGCCGCTGACTTCCTCGGCACCCTGCGGGATCACCACGCCGGGCTCGAAACCCTTGGGCCCATAGGCGCCAAGCGCGACGATCGCGCGTGTCGCCACCAGCATGCGCGGGCCCGGCACCACGCCCTGGTCGATCGCCGCCTTGAGCCCGACATCGGCATAACCCGCGCCCTCGGTGCCGAGATCGCGCTCGCTGGTGAAGCCCGCCATCAGCGTGGTGCGCGCCTGCGCGACCGCGCGCGCCGTGCGCAGCGCGAGCGGCTCGTGCAGTACCTGATCGTCCCAGCTCGTCTCGTCATAGGGATGCAGGAAGAGGTGGCCATGGCCCTCGATCATCCCCGGCATCAGCGTGTCGCCGGGCAGGTCGATCACCGTCGCGCCGGCCGGCGCCGCGAGGCTCGGCCCCACCGCTGTGATCCTGTCCCCCACCACCAGCACCTGCCAGCCGGGATGCGCAACGGGATCGACCCCGTCGAACACCGCCGCCGGGCGCAGCAAGGTCGCGGGCGGCGTGTCCGCCAGTGCCGGCGTGGCGAGGAACGTGACAAGCAGCGCCCAGATCTTCACGGCATCATCCCCAAGCTTGTCGCCCGCACCCGCGCCCGATAGCGTCTGCGCCATGGATAGCCGCCGCCACGCCGCACGCAAGCTGCTCCTCGCAGCCGCCCTCGCCTTTCCCGCGGCAGCGCATGCCGACGACATGGCGCGCTGGCGTGGCGAAGCGTCGCGCGTCACCATCACGCGCGACGACTGGGGCGTGGCCCATGTCCACGGCAAGGGTGACGCCGACGCGGTGTTCGGCGCGATCTATGCCCAGGCCGAGGATGATTTCGGCCGCATCGAGGCCAATTACCTCACCGCGCTCGGCCGCACCGCCGAGGCCGAGGGGCCGGGCGCGCTGTGGAACGATCTGCGCCAGCGGCTCTATGTCGATCCGATCGAGCTTCAGAACCAGTATCGCATCAGCCCGGCGTGGTTACGCGGCCTGATGGACGCCTGGGCCGATGGCCTGAACTTCTATCTCGCCACCCATCCGACCGTACATCCCAAGGTGCTGAGCCGTTTCGAGCCGTGGATGGCGCTGTCCTTCACCGAAGGAAGCATCGGCGGCGATATCGAACGCATCTCGACCGCCGACCTGGCCGCCTTTTACGGCGACCATATCGCGCTCAACGACGAGGAGACCGGCCGGGCCCCGCGCGAACCGCGCGGCTCCAACGGCATCGCCATCGCGCCGAAGAACACCGTCGACGGCCATGCCCTGCTGCTGATCAACCCGCACACCAGCTTCTATTTCCGCTCCGAGCTGCAAATGACCAGCGACACCGGCCTCAACGCCTATGGCGCGTCGACCTGGGGCCAGTTCTTCATCTATCAGGGCTTCAACGAACAGGCCGGCTGGATGCACACCTCGTCCGGCGTCGACAATGTCGACCAGTTCGAGGAGACGGTGACCGCGGCGGCCGACGGCAAGCGCACCTACCGCTATGGCACGGAACAGCGGCCGGTGACGACACGCAAGGTAACGATCGCTTTCCGCCAGCCCGACGGCACGCTCGGCCAGCGCAGCTTCACCACCTGGCGCACCCATCACGGCCCGGTCGTCGCGGCGCGCGGCGCGACCTGGATCACGCAAGCCCTGATGTGGAAACCGATCCCCGCGCTCGAGCAGAGCTGGCTGCGCACCCGCGCGCACGATCTCGCCTCCTACATGCTGGTCGCCTCGCGTCAGGCCAATTCGTCGAACGATACGTTGTTCGCCGACAGCAAGGGCGAGATCGCCTATCTCCACCCGCAATTCGTGCCCGTCCGCAATGACCGTTTCGACTATACGCGGCCGGTCGACGGCAGCGACCCGGCGACCGACTGGCACGGGCTGCACCCGATCCGCACCCTGCCCAATGCGATCAACCCGGGCGTGGGCTGGGCCAAGAACTCGAACGATTGGCCGTGGCAATCGGCCGGGTCGGACAGCCCGAAGGCGAAGGACTATCCGCGCTATATGGACCAGGCCGGGCCCAATGCGCGCGGCACCCACAGCGACCTGTTGCTGACCGGCCATCACGACTTCACCCCCGCCCGGCTGATCGCGGCGGCCTATGACAGCTATCTGCCGGCCTTTGCCGCGCTGATCCCGAAGCTCGTCGCCGACTTCGATGCGCTGCCCGCGAGCGACCCGCGCCGTGCGAAGCTGGCCGCGCCGATCGCATTGCTGAAGGGTTGGGACGATCGCTGGGGCGCCGACTCCGAGGCGACCTCGCTGGCGGTGTTCTGGGGTGACGGCTTGTGGCGCGATGTCGGCGAGTTCGCCCGTGCCGAGCGCATCAATGTGCCCGATTACATCGCGACCCGCGCCACACCGGAGATGCGCCTCGCCGCGCTCGACCGCGCCGTGGCGAAACTCACCGCCGATTTCGGCGGCTGGCGCGTGGCCTGGGGGCGGATCAATCGCTTCCAGCGGCTCGACGATTCGATCGCCGCGCATTTCGACGACACGCAGCCGAGCATCCCCGTGCCCTTCACCTCGGCGCAATGGGGCAGCCTCGCCTCGTACGGCGCGCATGCCTATGCCAATACGAAGAACTATTACGGCACCAGCGGCAACAGCTTCGTCGCGGTGGTCGAGTTCGGCCCGCGCCTGCGTGCCTGGGCGGTGACGGCGGGCGGCGAGAGCGGCGACCCGGCGTCGAAGCACTTTAACGACCAGGCGGCACGCTATGCCAGCGGCGCATTACGCCCGGTCTATTTCTACCCGGAAGAACTGGAGGGGCATGTCGAGCGGCGGTACACACCGGGCGAGTGACCCACCTCTCACCACATCCAGACGGATCCGCGAATCTCCAAGATCCTGAAGGGTCAGGACATGCTCGGGCTGCGACTATAGCGGTCGGACGGTGCAGACATCGCGCAAGGGCATGGGCATCCAGACCGCCGATGCGAACGCACCGATCGAGCCGCAGGCCGCCGTGCTCCGCGAGTATGGCGGATTTTTCACATATAACCAACCACTTGCCAAGCTGTCGCCGACGAAACGCACGACCGTGACCCAATGACGACGCGATACGCCGCTGTGTGAAACAAATCACACTCTGCCGCGTTGCACCATTTCGGGGATCGCATTTCATTGATCCGCCGTTATGTCTGTGTTAGCGAACCCTGGTACAAGGGTGAACCGATTCAAGGGGACTGATCATGGCTTTCGACAAAGACGCTGGTGTTACTGCGGGCAATGCCGATCTCCCGGTCGCTCGTGATGCATGGGTGAAGCCCGAGATTCTGTCGTTCGAGCCGGTCTCCGCAGCGCAGGGCTCGGGCGCCATCAACGGCGAGGGCGGCAATAACGTCAGCTGATTTGCTGAGTTCACTGATGCAAGATCGGGCTGGGTACGGCTGTACCCGGCCCTCTCTTTATGTGCTTCCCGCCGTGCCGTACGGAGCGGAAAATGACGGCTGAACCGGCGACGGCCCCGCCACGCAAGCAATATGATCTCGCCACGGCCGAGCATGACTATGCCGATTGGCAGGGTCCGCCCCGTCGCACCATCCTGATCTGCACCCATCAACGCTCGGGCAGCACGCTGCTCGGCGAGGCGCTGCATTTCGCCGGCGGGCTGGGCTGCCCGCTGGAATATTTCCATGCCGGCTTCCGTCCCGCGCTGGCCGAACGCTGGCAAACCCCCGACCTCGCACGCTATGCCGCCGCGGTAACCCGGCACCGCACCGATCCGTCGGGCACTTTGTCGGTCAAGCTGTTCTGGCGCGACGTGGTGGAGCTGGCGATCGAGATCGACCCGGCACGCTTCGAGTCACTGGCGGAAAGCCAGCCGGAGGAAACCGGCGCCGACTGTTACCGCCCGCTTGCCGCGCTGATGGCCCCGCTGTTTCCCGCGCCCTCGTACGTTCATCTGTCGCGCCGCGACCGCCTGCGCCAGGCCATTTCCGCGGTTGCGGCGAACGACACCGGTTTGTGGCGTTCGATCCCCAATGTCGGCGAGCAGGACCCGCGTGCCGACCCGGATTTCGACTTCGAACGAATCGAGCGGCTGATCGGCTATTCCGATTTCTGCCATGGCCATTGGGACAATTTCTTCGCCGCGATGGACGTGACGCCCCACCGCGTGACCTATGAGCAACTCGCCGCCGACTATCGGGGCAGCGTGACCGGCGTACTGCGCTTCCTCGACAGTGCCGCGACACCGCCGCCGGTACGCATGCGCAAACAGGCCGACGGACGCAGCGAGGCGACGGTGGTACGCTATCTGCGCGAACGGGCCGCGCGCGCCTGACCCGGCCGGCGTGTGCAGGCGATGCGCGTCAGATTTTACGCAGCCTGCTCTAGGCGCGGATCTCCACCAGCCCGCGCTGCGACAGCTCGCCGATAAAGGCGCGAACGTCCTCGCGGCAATCCGCCGCATCGACGGCAAACTGGTCGGCCAGCCGCGCGCACAGGGCACCGAAGGTCAGCGGCTCCTCCAGCAGCGCCCAGATGCGCCCGGCGGTCTTGTTGAGCTGCAGGAAATCGCCGCGCTCCGCGTCGAGCACGATCATCTCGCCGTCCGATTCGGCGGCGATCATGTCGCGCCGCAGGCGAATGATCATATGGTCTTCGATCGGCGTCATCGCCAGAACATCCCCTTCAAAGCTGAAATGCGTGGTCGAGCCACATGTCGGTGGCCAGCGCGAACCATACCGGGCCCAGCGGCACCGTCGGCATCGCGCCACTTGCGCCGGCCGCGTGCCACGCCCGATAGGGTTCGACCAGCCGGTGCAATGCGGCCGGATCGACCCAGCCGCGCTGCACGCACTGCGTTTCCTCGAGCGGACGCTGGTGCAACAGGTCGATGACGGTTTCGACGAGGTGGGCGACGAAATAGGCCTTGTCGCGGCGCTGCCGGACCTTCTCGGGCAAGGTGCCGCGCATCGCTTCGCGCAGCACATATTTGCGCTCGCCATCGGCGCGCAGCGCGGTGCCGGCCGCGCCCATGTAGAAGCGTGTGAGGCGCAGGTCGTGGAGCGGATGGCGCAATTCGACGCCGTGCCGCTCGGCATAGGCCAGCATATTGTCGAAATTGACGTGCCGGCGCGCGGCCGTGAACACACTGAACCGGTTGCGCTGCGCAAAGGTCGGCAGCGCCACCGGTGCATCGTCCTGTTGCCAGCGATCGCGCAAGCCGATGCGATCGGCCCAGTCGGCGTTCAGCCATGCCGGCACCTGCGGATCATAATCGAGATGCGGGTGGAGCAGTTGCGCGCGATAACGCCGGCTGAGCAGCGGCATCGCGCCATGATAAAAGACCCGCCGCGCAGCGACGTAACGCGGCCGATCGGGCCAGCGCTGTCGCCCATCATGATACAGCGCGGCCCAGCGACCGCGTAGCAACAGATCGGGCCAATGGCCTTGCGACCCGTTGAGCCAGTCGTCCCCTCCTTCGCCGGTCAGCAGGACGCGCCCGCCCTTCGCCTCGAGATGCGCGCAGGCATTGGGCAGGGTATCGAGCGCGTTGGGCCGCACCGGCAATTGATAGGTATCGGCACACCAGGCGCGCGCCACGTCGAGATCGAAGCGCCGCGCGCCGACCACCGTCGCGGTGATGCCGAGATGCGCCTCGACCGCACCGCTATATTCGCTCTCGTCCTGCGCCTCACCGGGGTAACGCGCGCTGATCGCCTCGATCTGGCGATCGATCCGCCCGGCGCGGTGCAGCTCCGTCGCCCGGCACACCACCGCCGACGAATCCAGCCCGCCGGACAATTGCGAGGCGATCGGGCCCGCGCCGCGCGTCGTGGCGATCAGCGCCTGGTCGAACAGCGCACCGAAGCGCTCGACATGCTCACCGGCCGACAGGCGCGACAGATCCTCGAACGGCTCGTCATGCCAATAATATTGCCGGACGTTGCCCTGCTCCAGCACCGCCGCCGATCCGGCCGGCACACGCTGCACCCCGTGCCAGAAAGTCTCGCTCTGCGTGACGAAGCGCGCGCTGAGATATTCGCCGATCACCCCCTCATTGAGGCGGCGCTCGAGACCGAGACCCAGCACCAGCGCGCGCGGCTCGGTCGCGAACCCGAAGGTCTTGCCGTCGAAGGTCCACAGCAACGGCCGCCAGCCGATCGGCGAGCGCAGCAACAACAGCCGCTGCGCGCGCGGCTGCCACAGGGCGATGGCGAAATCGCCGACCAGCCGCCGCACGAACCCGTCCCCGAGCCGCTCGAACAGCGCCAGCGCGATAACCGGATCGGGCGCCGCGGCGAGCGCAGCGCCATGCCAGCCGAGCAGATCGAGCAGCTCGCCACGATTGTCGAGACGGCCGTCGAACAGGATCGCGACGCCCGAACCGGCATCGACCAGCGGCTGAACTTCGCCGATCGCTTCTGGCGTGGTGGCGTGCGCCGTGCGTATCAAGCCGGCGGGCCCGCCGATCCATCGCGTCGTGCCGTCAAAGCCGCGCGGCGGCGCGGCCGCTTCCATCGCCGCGAGGAGCTGCTCCGACACGGTGCTGCCATCGACGTGCACGACGCCGGCAATGGCACTCAACGATCATCTTCCCGCAGCATGCGCCCCGCTTAAGGCGCGTACTCACCAGCGGCAATGGCCCGCGACAAGTTGCGCGGGCGGCGGCATAGCATGACGGCGATGCGGCGGCAGCGCGGCGGGAAGGATGAGGACGGGCATGGCTGAACCGGGGGATCGTACGGGCGCCAAAGACGGGAACCCGCCCTGGTGGCGCGGTGCGGCGATCTATCAAATCTATCCGCGCAGCTTCGCCGATTCGAACGGCGACGGGATCGGCGATCTCGCCGGCATCACCGCGCATCTCGACCATGTCGCATCACTGGGGGTCGACGGCATCTGGCTGTCGCCCTTCTTCACCTCGCCGATGGCCGATTTCGGTTACGATGTAGCGGATTATTGCGACGTCGACCCGATCTTCGGCACGCTCGGCGATTTCGATGCGCTGGTCGCCCGTGCCCATGCGCTCGGGCTCCGCGTGATCATCGATCAGGTCTATGCCCACACCTCCGACGCGCACGCCTGGTTCCACGAGAGCCGCGGCGACCGCGGCAACGCCAAAGCCGACTGGTATGTCTGGGCGGACGCGAAAGCCGACGGTACCCCGCCCAACAACTGGCAGTCGGTGTTCGCCGGCCCGGCCTGGACCTGGGATGCGCGGCGCCGGCAATATTACATGCACAATTTCCTCAGCGCCCAGCCGCAGCTCAACGTCCATCTACCGGCAGTGCAGCAGGCGTTGCTCGACGCGACACGCTTCTGGCTCGATCGCGGCATCGACGGTTTCCGTTTCGACGCCATCACCTGCGCAATGCACGACCCCCAACTGCGCGACAATCCGCCCGCGCCGGACCGGGGCACGCCGCGTACCCGGCCGTTCGATTTCCAGCGCAACATCCACAACCAGCGCCATCCCGGTCTGCCCGCCTTTCTCGAACGGGTGCGCGCGCTGACCGACGAATATGGCGAGCGCTTCACCGTCGCCGAGGTCGGCGGTGCCGCGCCCGAGCGCGCGATGCACGCCATCACCGCCGGCGACGATCGGCTCAATTCGGCCTATGGCTTCAACTTCCTCTATGCTGACAAACTGACCCCTTCACTGGTCCGCACAGCGGCCGAGCAATGGCCGGCTGATCCGGGCACAGGCTGGCCGAGCTGGGCGTTCGAGAATCACGATGCGCCGCGCGCCGTCTCGCGCTGGGCGGCGCCGGAACACCGCGCCGCCTTCGCCGCGATGAAGATGCTGTTGCTGGTGTGCCTGCGCGGCAATATCTTCCTCTATCAGGGCGAAGAGCTCGGCCTGACCCAGGTCGACGTCCCGTTCGACCGGCTGCAAGACCCCGAGGCAATCGCCAACTGGCCGCTCACCTTGGGCCGCGACGGTGCCCGCACGCCGATGCCATGGGCGGCCGACGCGCCCTTTCTCGGTTTCTCCGGCGCCGAGCCCTGGCTGCCCACCGGCCCCGACCACGCCGCGCTGGCGGTCGATCGACAGGACGCCAGCCCCGCCTCGCTGCTCGCCCTGACCCGCAGGCTGCTCGCCCTGCGCAAGGCAAATCCGGCGCTGCGCCTCGGCAACCTGCGCATCGTCGAGGCATCCGACGCGGTACTGGCCTTCGAACGCATCACGCTGGGGCAGCGCCTGCTATGCGTGTTCAATATCAGCGAGACATCGCAAGACTGGCAGCCCGACGATGCCGATGACTGGGAGACGGTCGAGCAGGTCGGTGACATAACAAACGGGACATTCACCCCCTACGCCGCCCGCATCGCCGCACGCTCTAATTCGGGGACATAATACTAATTAGCCCGTACGTGGCAGGCCCCGCTCTCGCTAATTAGTATTATGTCCCCGAATTAGAGCGTGCCCGGAGCCGGAACACCGGCCGCGCTCGACGGTTGTCGGCGCATACAACCAGCGAGGCGCGCCATGGCCGATAAGGAAACCTTCATGCTCGGTACCGCCGAGTATCAGCAACGCGACATCCAGGAGCAGGTCGCCGAGGCGGACGAACACCCGCCCGAACCGAAAGAGGGCGCGATGCAGGCCGGCGCGCGGCGCTATCCCGAGCCGCCGCTGCCGAGGCAGCACCAGGCCAAGCCGGGCAGCGAAGCCGCGCTCGACCCGGCGCCGATGTACGACGCACCCTTCTACAGGGGCTCGGGCAAGCTCGACGGCTGCACGGCGATCATCACCGGCGGCGACAGCGGCATCGGCCGCTCGGTCGCCGTGCTGTTTGCGCGCGAGGGCGCCGACGTCGCGATCGTCTATCTGGGCGAGGAACAGCGCGACGCCGAGGACACGCGCTGGGCGGTCGAGGCCGAGGGTCGCCACTGCCTGCTGATCGCCGGCGACGTGCGCGACCGCGCCTTTTGCCAGTCGGCAGTGGCGCAGACGGTCAGGAAGTTCGGCAAGCTCGACATCCTCGTCAACAACGCCGCCTTCCAGGTCCATGCACCAAGTTTCGAGGAGCTGACGCCCGAGCATTTCGACCAGACGCTGAAGACCAATCTCTATGGCTATTTCTTCATGGCGCAGGCGGCGGTGCCGCACCTCAAGCCGGGTAGTGCGATCGTCAATACCGGCTCGGTCACCGGCATCATGGGCAACAAGGATCTGCTCGATTATTCGATGACCAAGGGCGGCATCCACGCCTTCACCCGCAGTCTTGCGACCCACCTCATCCCCAAGGGCATCCGCGTCAACGCGGTCGCCCCGGGGCCGGTCTGGACTCCGCTCAACCCGAGCGACAAGCAGGCCGAGGATGTCGCCGAATTCGGCGCCGACACACCGATGAAGCGCCCCGCCCAGCCGGAAGAGATCGCGCCCGCCTATGTGTTCCTCGCCTCGAAACAGTGTTCGAGTTACATCACCGGGGAGATTTTGCCGATCATCGGGGGTTATGCGGGCGGGTAGCGTTAGCGGCTGAGAGCAGCGCGCTTCGAACCAACCCCAACCGTCATCCCGGACTTGTTCCGGGATCCAAGGTTCCGCACACGTTCCAACCGCTTAGTTTGCGGCACGTTGGACCCCGGAACAAGTCCGGGGTGACGGATAGCGTATGGGGCGACTTCGGAAGATCACACACCCGCAACCTCCCCCAACCCCAACCAATCCGCCATCCGCCGCAATTCGCCCGCCAGCCGCTCCCCCGTCTCGCCCGGCGCACCCGGCTCGACATGGCTCCGCTGCACCAGCAACCGCCCTCCCTGCCGGTCGGCCTTGAGATCGACCCGCGCCACGATTCGGCCGTCGAGCAGCAACGGCAGCACATAATAGCCATGCACCCGCTTTTCGGCCGGTACATAGATCTCGATGCGATAGCGGAAGCCGAAGATCCGCTCGGCCCGTGCCCGCTCCCAGATCAGCGGATCGAACGGTGCGAGGAGCGCGGCACCCGTCACCCGGCGTGGCACCTTCGCGTCGCGGTGCAGCCAGGCGGGCTTGTCCCAACCCTTGACCGCCACCGGCAGCAGCACGCCCTCTTCGACCAGCGCCTCGATCGCGACCCGCGTCTCATCGAGTGCGAGCCGGAAATAGTCGCGGAGATCGACCGCCGTCGCCACGCCCATCGCCCGCGCCGAGCGCTCGATCAATGCGCGGTGCGCGGTTGCCGCATCGGGCGTCGGCAGCTCGAGGATCGCCGGCGGGATCACCCGCTCGGGCAGATCATAGACCCGCTCGAAACTGTTCCGCCGCGTCGCGGTGGTGACATGCCCGGCCCAGAACAGCCATTCGAGCGTCGCCTTGGTGTCGCTCCAGCCCCACCAGCCGCCACTGCCCTTGCTGCCGTCAAAGTCGGAAGCCGCCAGCGGCCCCTCGCCCCGGATGCGCTCGAGCAACGCCATCGCCTCGCCGCGCCGCTCGGTCGCGAAGCGCTTGAGGTTGGTCCAGCCGCGCTCGCCACGATCCGCCTCGGCCATGCGCCAGCGCAGCAACGGGTGCAGATCGAGCGGCAGCAGCGACGCCTCATGCGCCCAATATTCGAACCGCTTGCGCGCCCGCTTCGGCCCCCAGGCGGCGCGGTCGAACAGGGCGTGATCATAGCCGCCGAGCCGCGAAAAGGCCGGCAGATAATGCGCCCGCGACAGCACGTTGACGCTGTCGATCTGGTGTAGCGCCAGTCCGTCGAGCGTGCGGTCGAGATGCCGCGCGGTCACCGTCTCCGGCAGTCGCGCACCAAAGCCCTGCGCCGCCAGCGCGATGCGCCGTGCCTCGGCCGCGGAAATCTGTTCCCTCATCGTTCCACTCTTCGCACCTCTGCGCTACACAGCGCAAGATGACGCGCAAGATCATCCATATCGACATGGACGCGTTCTTCGCCTCGTGCGAGCAACGCGACGATCCGGCGTTGCGCGGAAAGCCCGTCGCCGTCGGCAGCGCCGCCGGGCGCGGCGTGGTTGCGGCGGCGAGTTACGAGGCGCGTGTGTTCGGCGTGCGCTCGGCGATGCCCTCGGTCACCGCGCTCCGGCGCTGCCCCGATCTGATTTTCGTGCCGCACCGCTTCGACGTCTATCGCGCGGTCTCGCAGCAGATCCGCGACATCTTCCACGACTACACCCCGCTGGTACAGCCGCTGTCGCTCGACGAGGCCTATCTCGACGTCACCGAGAATCTGAAAGGCTTGCCGTCCGCTACCGCCACAGCCCGTGAGATCCGCCAGCGCATCTTCGAGGAGACGCAGCTCACTGCCTCGGCCGGCATTTCCTACAACAAGTTCCTCGCCAAGCTCGCCTCGGACCAGAACAAGCCCAATGGCCAGTGCGTGGTCACGCCCGAGATGGGCGAGGCGTTCGTCGCCGCGCTGCCGGTCGGGCGCTTCCACGGCATCGGGCCCAAGACCGCCGAGAAGATGAACCGGCTAGGCATCATGACCGGCGCCGACCTGCGGGAGTGGGACCTGCCGACGCTGCAACGCAGCTTCGGCAAGGCCGGCGCCTGGTATCATGGCCTCGCCCGCGGGGTCGACGAGCGCCCGGTCGAGCCCAACCAGCCACGCAAGTCTTCGGGGTCGGAGACGACCTTCGCCGTCGACCTGACCACGCCGGAAGCGGTCGAGGCGGCGCTGCTGCCACTCGCCGCCGATGTGTGGCGCTGGTGCGAGCGCACCGCCAGCCATGGCCGCACCGTGACGGTCAAGGCGCGCTACGACGACTTCCGCATCGTCACGCGCAGCCGCACCCCCGGCGGGCTGGTCGACGACAAGGCGACGCTGGATGCATTGGCGATCGCGCTGGTGCGCAGCCTGTTCCCCTTGCGCGCACCGATCCGGCTGCTCGGCGTGACGCTGTCGGGTTTCGATCAGGACGAGGAAGCCGCGCCCCGTTTGGATTTCTGATTCCCTCTCCCCTCTGGGGAGAGGGTGGCCGAGCGTAGCGAGTTCGGGAGAGGGGCCGTGGGATACGGTGTCGCTTGTGGCCACCCCTCTCCCCGGCCCTCTCCCCATAAAGGGGATCGTTGCATAATTTGGAGGATGTGATTCACTTCGTCGCGGAAGGAAGCGGCGATGTCGGGTCAGTTGGGATTTGCGGACGGTTGGGTATCGG
>Ga0307510_10005866_pt1 | contig 14648 bp, 12 predicted proteins | sample 12_EM_MG_FD_207224 | JGI IMG/M metagenome (GOLD analysis project Ga0307510, IMG submission 207224) | Populus trichocarpa ectomycorrhiza microbial communities from riparian zone in the Pacific Northwest, United States - 12_EM | ecosystem: Host-associated > Plants > Roots > Unclassified | place...
CCTACCGAGGCCTCGGCGAGCTGACCGATCTCGCCCTGGCCACCTTCGGATGGGGCTGGCACCTCGACACCGCGACCGCGGCACTCCGGCTCATCCTGCGCGGCACCTTCGACCGCCACCCCGCCCTACAGGTGGTGCTCGGCCACTGGGGCGAGATGCTGCTGTTCTGGCTCGACCGGGCCGACAGCCTCTCCCGCCTCGCCGGCCTGCAACGGCCCGTCTCGGACTACATCCGGACGAACTTCCACATCACCGCCTCCGGCATGCTCAACCCCGCGCTGCTCCACCACGCCCTGTCCGTCACCACCATCGACCGGCTGATCTTCTCCACCGACTACCCGTTCCAGCACCCGACCCAGGACGAGATCAACTCTTTCCTCGGACACTTCACTTCCGACGAGGACCGGCAGAAGTTCTCCTCCGCCAACGCGGCAGCGCTCTTCGGCCTCGAACTCTGATCAGGGCGAAACAGTGAGCCTTTCCGTTCTACGGTCGGTCCGTGGTCCGTGGTCCGTGGCCCGTGGTCGGTCGTGCGGGGTTGGCGGGTTTCGGCTCGTTGGCGAGCTCGGCCGTGGTGCTCGCGGCGGCCGGCTGTGGCGCTACCGCGGGTAGTGACTGGCCTCTGCTCCCAGGACGTTCAGCAGAGCGAGGGCTTCGGCGCCGGGGGATCCCGGCGGCGCGCTGAAGAGCACGAGGTGCTGGTCGCGGTCGGTGAGGGTGAGGGTGTCGCAGTCGACGGTGACCTCGCCGACGGCCGGGTGGCGGAAGGTCTTGGTGAGCATCGGGGCGGCCTGTACGTCGTGTCGTTCCCAGAGCCGGGCGAAGTCGGGGCTGGTATGGCGGAGTTCGTCGACGAGGCCGGTCACCGCGGGATCGGTGGGGTAGCGGGCGAGGGTGGCGTGGAGCTGCATCACGACGCCCAGCCGGAAGTCGGCGGCGTCGGAGATCCCGTAGAGCGTCGCATCGGTGGGCTGCGGCCCGGGGAAGGCCCGGCGCGCGAGGTTGCGGTCCTTCACGGCGAGCGGGGCGAAGTCCTCCATGAGCGCGGCGGCGAGGTCGTTCCAGGCGAGGACCTCGCACGCGGCGGACATCACGAAGCCGGCCGTCTGCGGCAGCCGCTGAAGGAGCGCGAGGATGCTGGGTCGGACGTCGCGCCGGTGCAGTCCGGTACGGTTCGGCGCGGTGCCCGCGAGGACGTGGAGGTGGTCGGACTCCGCGTCGGTGAGCCGTAGCGCTCCCGCGATCGCGGCCAGGACGTCGGCCGAGGGGCGTGGCGCCCTGCCCTGCTCGAGCCGGATGTAGTACTCCGTGGAGATGTGCGCCAGGACCGCCACTTCCTCGCGGCGAAGCCCTGGTGTGCGGCGTCGCGGGCCGGAGGGGAGGGCGACGTCGTGCGGGCGGAGCCGCTCGCGGCGGCTGCGGAGGAACGCCCCGAGTTCCTGTTTGTCCATACGCCCAGTGTGTGCGCCGCCCGGCGGCGGATCCTGGTACAGCCTGTGCCTGTATCCGGTCGGCGGTCGGCCGGACGCTGTTGCCATGACGAACGACACGAACACCACCGGCAGCGCATCCATCGGCCTGCTCGCCGGCAAGGTCATCTTCATCACCGGCGCCAGCCGCGGCATCGGGGAGGCCGCGGCCCGGCTCTTCGCCTCCGAGGGCGCCGCCGTCGTGCTCGCCGCCCGCGGCACCGACGCCCTGGACCGCATCGTGAAGGAGATCCGCGCCGACGGGCACGTCGCCGACGCCGTCACCCTGGACCTCGCCGACCCCGCGAGCATCCGCGCCGCCGTCGACCGCGTCGAGGAACTGCACGGACGGCTCGACGGCGCCTTCAACAACGGCGCGATCGTCCAGCAGCGGACCGGCCCGCTCGACACCACGAGCGACGCGGACATCGACGGGCAGTTCGCGGTGAACTTCCGCTCGCACTGGACCGCCATGAACGCCGAGGCCGCACTCATGCGGCACAACGGCGGCGGGGCGATCGTCAACACCTCCAGCATCGGCAGCCGCCGCGCGGTACCGCCCCTGCCCGCGTACGGCGCCATGAAGCGCGCGCTCAACAGCCTCACGGAGACCGCCGCGGTGACCTGGGCCCCGGAGAGCATCCGGGTGAACGGCATCACTCCCGGCGGTACGGCCACGGCGATGATGGAGGAGTGGGAGGCCGCGACTCCCGGCATCATCGAGGCCAGTACCGCGGGGACACCGCTCGGCCGCATGGCCGAGCCCCGCGAGGTCGCCGAGGCGGCCGCGTGGCTGCTCAGCGACCGCGCCTCGTACGTGACCGGTGCGATCGTCCCGGTCGACGGCGGCGCCGGCGCCTGAAAAGGGACCAAAAGCGGAAAAGGAGGATCTGTCCCGCCGGATCTCACGGGCAAGGTGGCCGTCGTCACCGGCGTCAGCCGGGGTATCGGACAGGCGGTCGCGATCCGCCGGGGCCGGCTCGGCGCAAACGTCGTGGTCGACCACTCACGGGACGCATCCGGTGCCGCCGCGACGGTCGCGGCGATCGAAGCCGTAGGCCGAGCGCCGGAGCGCGCATTCTCCGAGGCTTGTAGAGCTGCCACAAGCGGAGTGGTGGGCACCTGAAGGCGGCAGTGCTCGTGGCAGTGCCGCTCGCGGTGGCCGCCCGGTGGCCAGACGTTTTTGGACGACATGAAACGAGGCGGCACAGGACAACCGGCCGTAGATGCTCTGATCAGGCCGAACGTCACTCGTGAAAAGGGTTCCCCGGTCGCCTGTGCCCTTTCGGCTGTCCTCGGCAGCGGCGCATGCCGTGCCCATGGGCGAATTCGTCGGCCGTGCCTTCCACTCCGGCGTTCGTCGCGCGGTTCGGACGCGGGGTGGGCCGGCCTGCGGGGTTCTTGGCCGGGCACACGGTGAGCAGGAGCGACGGACCGTCCGGTGGATGAGCGTCGCGGCCGGTGCGGACTCGGACCCGGTCCTGCCCGCGACGTTGCCGGCGGCAGCGACCGTAGTCCGTTCCTTCCCACCGTGTTTCGGCTCGCCCCACCGTTCTACGGCAGGTACTTGTCGGTCCAGTTGTCGGAGGTCACCTTGGCCGTCCCCGGCAGTGTGCCCAGCGAGTTGATGAACGCCAGGGTGGTGTTCCAGCCCGCCGTTCTCATCGCGCCGTCGGCCGGCCAGTCGACCAGCGGCAGGCTCGACTTGATCACGTTCGCCGGCACGCCCGGCAGTGCCTTCCGCGCCACCCTCTGCACCGTGGGCGAGTCGAGGTGGGCGTTCATGTACGCGGTCGCCTGCTGCACCGCGGTGACGAACTTCTTGGCGGTGGCGGCATGCCCGCTCAGATAGCTGTTGCGGGCCACCACCAGAATGCTGTACCCGATCTTCGCGTTGGACCAGGCCGGGACCTTGGTCGCGTCGGCGACCACCACGCCGTCTCCGGAGTCCTGGATCTCCAGCGGGGTCGGCTCGGACGTGGTGAACCAGTCGATCTCGTTGCTCTTCAGGGCGGTCTTGTCGGCGGCCGCGCTCAGCAGCGAGACCCATTTCACCTTGTCCGGGTCGACGCCGTACTCCTTGAGGAAGAGGCCCGCCTCGGCCTTGGTGTTGGCGGAACTGGAGCCGCCGGTGGATCCGGCCAGCGCCTTGGCGACCTCCGCGGCGGGTGTGTCGGCGGTCAGGTCGTGCTTCTTGGCGAACCTGGTGCTGACGATCAGCCCCAGCGGGTTGCCGCCGCCGTCGGTGGAGATCGCGGTCTCCGGAAGGTTCTTGGCGACGGCGGAAAGGAAGTCGGTGGGGCTGTCGTTGAGGAACTGCACCGAGCCCGACTGGAGTGCCGAGGTGTCGGTCGCGGCGGTCAGTGTCACGAACTTGACCTTCAGGCCCTGCTTGGCGAAGTAGCCGTTGGCTTCGGCCAGCCGCATCGGTATGTCGAAGATGTTGCCACCGATGCCCACGGTGATCGTGTCGCCCGAGCCCGAGCCCGAGTCGGCGCCGCCGCAGGCGGTCAGCAGCGTGGCGCCGAGCGCGGCCGCGCTCACCACCACCAGGGTCCGGGTGCCGGGGGAGGTGCGGAACGTGCGCGGAGCGCGGACGTGCGGGGTGCGATGCGTCATCAGATCTCCTGTCATCATGCCTGTCGGGTGTCGGACACGAACTCGGTCTGGACGAGGCACACCGGTGTGGCGGGCGCCGGTGGGGGAGGGACCCGTCACACCGGCACCCCACACCGGTCGGCCGGGCCGGGACGGGGTGTCGTTCGGGTGTCCCCTTCGGCGGCGCGCAGTGTGTTGGCCAGGAGCATGGCGATGGTCATGGGGCCGACCCCGCCGGGGACGGGGGTGATCCGCCCGGCGACACCGCGGAGTTCGGCGGTGCGGGCGTCGCCGTGGAGGCCGGTGGGCGTGCGGTGGATGCCGACGTCGATGACGGTGGTGCCGGGGCTGATGTGCTCGGGGCCGATGAGGCCGCGTACACCGGTGGCGACCACGACGATGTCGGCGGGGCGGGCGATGGCGGCCAGGTCGGTGGTGAACTCGTGGGCGACGGTGACCGTGGCCCCACGATGCAGCAGAAGCTGGGCGAGAGGACGGCCGACGAGTTCTCCCCAGCCGACGATCGCGACACGCGCTCCCTTGAGTTGGATGCCCTCGGCGTCGAGGAGTTGGACGATTCCGCTGGGGGTGCAGGGACGCAACCCGCGTTCGCCGCGTGCGAGCAGGCCGGCACTGGCGGTGGTGAGGCCGTCGACGTCCTTGGTGACCGGGATGCGATCGATGAGAGGAGCCGCCGTCAGCTGAGGCGGCAGCGGAAGCTGGAGGAGGATGCCGGACACGGCGGGATCGGCGGCCAGTTCGTCGATGACGGCGGCGACCTCTTCCTGAAGTGCGCTCGCGGCGAGGTGGTGGTGCAGGTCGCGCATGCCGGCCGCACGGACGGCGCGGCGTTTGGCGGCGACGTACACGGTGCTCGCCGGATCGTCACCGACCAGGATCGTGGCCAGGCCCGGCACCATGCCGGTGGCGGCCAGGCGCGTGACGTCTTCGGCGACCCGGGCCCGGATGGCACGGGCGATCTTCGTGCCGTTGATGGTGATCGTGGTGATCGTGATGGTCATGGTGCCGAACCGCTTTCTGTTGGCGAACCGTTCGCCCGGTGCCAGGAACCGGACCTCGCCCTGTCGCGGCGGGGGTGGCCCTCAGGTGAAGACGATGGTGTGGTTGCCGTCCCTGATGACGCGGTCCTCGGCGTGCCAGAGCACCGCCCGGGAGAGCACCGCGCGCTCGACGTCCGCGCCGCGGCGGGCGAGGTCCGAGGCGGTGTCGGCGTGGGTGACGCGCACGACGTCCTGCTCGATGATCGGGCCCTCGTCGAGGTCGGGGGTGACGTAGTGGGCGGTGGCACCGACGAGTTTGACGCCGCGCTCCTTGGCCTTGGCGTAGGGGCCGGCGCCGATGAAGGCCGGCAGGAAGGAGTGGTGGATGTTGATGATGGGCACACCGACCTGCTCGATGAGGTCGGCGGAGAGGATCTGCATGTAGCGCGCGAGGACGACGAAGTCGACGTTGCCCTTGAGCAGCCGGAGGTGTTCCGCCTCGGCGGCCGACTTGTCGGGGCCCATGGACGGGACATGGAAGAAGGGGATGCCGAAGCCGCGTACGTCCTCGGCGGTGTCGGGATGGTTGGAGACGACCATGGCGATACTGACCGGGAGTTGGCTCTGCCGGTGGCGCCACAGCAGGTCGAGCAGGCAGTGGTCGGACTTCGAGGCGAAGATGGCGACCCGTTTGGGTACCGACATGTCGCGCAGTGTGTAGGTCAGGCCGTATGTCCGGGCCAGTTCGTCCAGGGCGGATCTGATGCCGGGGAGGGCGGCCCGGAGCCCGTCCAGTCCGAAGACGGCGCGCTGGAAGAAGGTGCCGTCCTGCGGGTTGTCGGAGTACTGGTCCAGGGACACGATGTTGGCGCCGCGCTCGCCGAGCCGGGAGGTGATCGCGGCGACGATGCCGGTGGCGTCGGCTCCCTTGACGATCAGTGAGGCCTGCTGGGCGGGCGCCTCGGCCGCCGTCGTCCGCCGGGCGGGGGGTGCGGCCTTGGCGGTGGTCATGCGAGGGCTTCCTTCCTGAACCCGGTGACCCACTCGGAGGTCGCCCGCAGCCCGCCGAACGTGTAGAAATGCACCTTCACCTCGCCGTGGCGGCCCGGCTCGTAGCCGTCGGCCAGGGCGCGGAGGAACCGGTCGGGTCCGGCCGTTCCCAGCAGACCGGTGAGCGACAGACCGTACTTCTTGGCGACGGAAGCGCCGGCGCCGACCCCGAACCGGGCGGCGTAGGACATCAGGCGCCGTACCCCGGCCGGGCCCGGCACGCCGATGCGGACGGGGAGCGTGATGCCGCGCTCGCGCACCGCTTCGATCCAGGCGAGGACGGGGTCGACGTCGAACGCGAACTGGGTGGTGATGCCGCCGCTCAGCCCCCGTTCGGCGAGTTCGGAGTCCTTGAGAGCCAGGGCGGACCACAGCACGCCGCCGGGGATGGCGGGGTGGCCCTCCGGGTAGCCGCTGATGCCGACGTGGTGAACGCCGTACCGCTGGAGCAGTCCGGTCCTGATGAGCGACAAGGAGTCGTCGTAGGGGCCTTCGGGCCGGTGGGGGTCGCCGCCGACGACGAACACGTTGTCGCAGGTGCCGTCCGACCGGAGACCGGCGAGGAAGTCCTCGAACTGCCGCTGGGAGCCGAGCCGGCGGGCCGATATGTGCGGCACGGGGACGAAACCGAGGCGCTTGACCGCGCGGGCGGCCGCCAGCCGCATGGTGAGGTCCTCGTTGCCGAGGAAGGTGACGTTGATCCGGGTCCCCCGCGGGATGGCGGTGGCGGCCTTCTCCAGTTCGGCGACGTCCTTGCCGGTCATCTCCAGGGAGAAGTCCTCCAGCAGCGATGTACTCACCGCCGCGGGCGCCGTGCTGCCCAAGTTCATGATGCTCCTTGTGAACGCGTGGAGTCGCGCAGGAAGGGAAGTCGCCCTCCACACCGACGAGTTGGTGACGTCAGGCCTGCGGGGCGGTGCGGTACTTCGTCCGGGCGAAGCGGTCGAGGGGCGCGGACTCGACCGTCGCGCGGATCTCGATCTGCTCATGGGGCTCGACGGTGGGCTTCGCCGAGCGCGGGCTCTCCCCCCACAGCACCCGGACCTCGGTTCCCGGCCGGGCGATCTCCTCGTCGACGACGGCCAGCGAGACCACGGCCTGGTCACGCACGACGTAGCCGCAGTCCATCGAGACCCCCGACCGGCGGCCTTCCGACAGCACCGAGTCCAGCTGGAACTGTCCGTACCGCGCCTTGGGAAGGCTGAAGTACTTGTACGTCGGTCCGGGTGTCCAGAGCGACGAGAACACCCGGGCGACGTCGTCGGCGTTCCACACGAGCGTGACCTTGTGCCGGTGCGGTTCCCCGGCACGGGCACGCAGCGCGTCGCGACCCACGAAGTCGTGGTCGAACTTGACGAGCCGTCCGTAGCCGAGGTCGTAGGGCGTGACGTAGTAGTCGGTGATGTCCGGCGAGTTCAGACTTCCGCCCAGCGAACCCGCGCTGGTGGCCGGCAGCCACTCCCGGTACGCCGCGAGGTTGTCGTCGGTGAAGATCGCGGGCATCGGGCCGGGGATCCAGCCGGACTCCAGGTTGGCGGTGGAGTAGGCGACGGCGCCGACCTGCTTGATGCCGAACTCCTCGCCCGACCGCCGGATCGCCTCGTAGATCTCCGCTCCCTCCTCCCACGGGCCGAACAGCTCGAAGCCGACCTGTCCGGCCATCCCGTGCCGAAGGGCCCGGACCTGCCGTCCGGCGATCGTCAGCGTGGTCATGCCGAAGAACTTCACGTCGGGTATCGGCTGCCCGGTCAGCTTCTCCACCAGCGGGCCGGCCGAAGGACCCTGGACCTCGAACCGGTAGAGCTTCGGCGGACGTCCCGCACGCTGGACCGACTGCGGGTCACGCTCGACGGTCACGTCCCAGTCGCCGCCGCGCGCGTTGAACTCGACCCAGTCGATCACCGTGCGCCGGCCGACGAGGTCGACCGAGGTGTCGTCGAGACCGAACAGGACCGCGTCACCGATGTAGAACCCGTCGTGGTTGACGGCCACGAACTGCTTCGCCCTGTCCTTGCCGAATCCGGCGAAGCTGTTCACTCCGAGGTGCTCCAGCAGCCGGACGGTGTCCGGACCCTCGATGAACAGGTCGACCATGTGGTGGGACTGATCCAGCAGCGCGCACGAGTCGTGCCACGCGAGGGCCTCCTCACGCCAGTTGGTGAACTCGCCGGGGACGAAACCCAAGCCGTGCGAGAACGCCCTGATCGGCTGGTTGCGTATGAGGTCGACGGCGTTGCCGACGCGATCGATCGCTGCTTGGAGACTCTCGGGTGTCGCCTTGTCCACGGTGCGCCTTCCGTCCTGCGAATGAGCCGGGTCCGACCGGATCCCGGCAGAGAGCCACGCTTTTGGCCTGGTGAAACGCTCGCAGAGCGGGGGCGGCCCGCGCACGGTCGCCGACCCCAAAGAGACGCGGCCGATGCTTGTGGCCGGGCACAGTGCCGCGGCCGCCCGGTTGGCGGAGAGTGGTGTCACGAGGCCGGCGAACACCGCGCCGGTGCGGTGGGAGCAGGCGGAAACGGCCTGCGCGGGTCCTTCGCGGGCGCGGCATCGATCGTAGGGTGGCCTGGCCGCCGCGGTTCTGAGAGGGAGGCGTTCGCCACGATCACTGCCGGTTGTACGTCGCCCGTCCCCGGGCCCCGAACCCGATGACCGCCCTGCGCGACGAGTTCGCCGACCTCCGTCACGTCATGGCTCTGTGCGGTGAACTCTCCAGCCTGGCGACGACCGACTGCGACCTCGAACAGATCGTGACCGTCGTGGCCGAACGCGCCGGTGTGTGGGCGGCGGTGGTCGACGATTCGCTCTCGGTGCTCGCGCTGTGCGCCGGCGCGTCCGGCCGCGCCGGTGAGGAGCAGCTCACGAGAGTGCTGGACACCGACCCCGAGGCCGTCTCACAACTCGTCGCCGCGGCGGCACGCATGCGCCGCGCCCTCTCCCTGCCCGCTTCGGGCGCCTCGGCGGTGTCGCTCGTGGTGGCGCCCATCCTCGTCGGCGACGACTCGGTGGCCCATCTGGTGACCGCCGGTCACGACGTCGACGAGACCGGCGAGGACGCGCGGATCATGGTGACGGAGCACGCGGCCATGGTCTGCGCGGTGGTCCTCGGCCGCCGTCGGGTCGTCGCGATCGCCGCCGGCCGCGCGCGCCGAGAACTCTTCGACGCGCTGGTGTACGTCGGCGACCGCACCGAAGCCGACGTCAAGGGATGGGCCCGGCACCTCGGTATCGAACCGGACGAGCGGCACCGGGTGCTCGTGGCGGCGCCGTACTCGCCCACCGGTGCGCCCGCTCCGGCGGCGACCGACGTGGTCGAGCACATGATCACCACGCGCTGCCCGGCCGCGACGGTCGTGAACCGCGACGCCGAGGTGGTCGCGCTCGTCCCCGGTCACGACGACGCCGCACTCGCCCGTCAGCTCATCGCGCTGGCCCGGCTGTGCCGCGAGGTCGTGACGGCACGTTTTCCCGAGGTACGGCTCGTCGCCGGGCTGGGTGACCCGCACACGGGAGCGGTGCAGATCAGCACGGCGTACGCGGAGGCCCGGCGTGCCGTCGACGTCGGTCGTCTGATGACAGGGCTGTCCGATGTGACCGTGTTCGCCGAACTCGGTGTGCACCGACTGCTGGCCCACGTGCACGACCCCGGCGAACTGGCCGGGTTCGCCCGCGACATGCTGGGGGATCTCATCGACCACGACCGGACGAACGGCACCGACTACTGCGCGACGCTGACCGCCTACTTCCGTCAGAATGGAAGCCTGCGCCGCGCGGCCGCCCTGCTGCACACCCACCCGAACACGGTGGCCTACCGCATCCACCGGGCCGAGAAGATCACCGGCCTCGACCTCGGCGCCTACTCCGACCGGCTGGCGGCTCAGGTGGCACTCGAGATCGTCAACGGACTGGGAGGCAACGCGTGAGGGATGTTCTGGCCGCGCGAGGTGTCCCCCTGCTGGGTGCGTACGTCGTGCCGCAGGCGGGCGATCGGGACTCCGCCGCCGGTGCCGCCGCCGCTGTCCGCGCGGCCGGCGCCGATCTCGTCGTCACCGCGACCTCCGGGCCCGAACGGCCGCGCTACACCAGCACCAACCAGTCGATCGACCTCGCGGCGGCGTGCCAGAACCGTGCCGGGACACCCGCCCTCGCGACGGTGACCACCTGGAGCCGGACCGTGATGGCGTTGCAGGCGCACCTGCTTGGCGGGCACGCCCGCGGAGTCACCCGGCTGATCTGCGGGAACGGAAGCCCGCCACCCGTCGGAGACCGGTCGAAGGCCGACGGCAGGTGGGCGGTCGACGCCGTCGGCCTCATCGAGCTCCTGCGGGGACTGAACGAGGGCACGGACCGCTACGGCCTGCGGCTGGAATCAGCCACGAACTTCGACATCGGGGTCCGGATCAGGGCGGCGCCCGTACTCTCGGCCGCCGCCCGCACCCGGACCCGCCGCAAGATCGACGCCGGAGCGCATTTCATCGTCACGAGCCCGGTCTACACACAGAACGCCCTGGACACGTTGCTGGAGGTGATCGACGGCGATGTACCGGTGCTCGCCACCGTGCACCCCCTGCGCTCTCTCGCCGAGGCGGAACTCCTCCGTCACGAACTCCCGGACGGCTGTGTTCCCGCCGGGCTGATCGAGCGCCTTGAGCGTGCCGGTGACGGGGCCGCCGAGGAAGGGGAGCGGATCGCGGTGGAACTCGCCGCCCAGTTCGCGAACCGCACGCAGGGCGTCATCCTGTCCCGGACCGACCGTCCGGAACTCGTGTCGCGTGTGCGGGCCGCGCTGGTCCGCCCGGTCGTCGGCTGACGCTGCCGGGCGCGCCGCCGCCCGCCCGCCGGACCGTCCGCCTGCTCGCCGCCGCCCGCTCAGGTGGTCTTGCGGCTCGATCGTCGGTCGCCCAGGCCGAGGCGCTTGAGGGCGAGTGTGTCCAGTGCGGTGAGTATTCCGTTGAGGATGAGCGTCATCGCCACCAGAACGATCAGGCCCGCGAACTCGGTCGGGGCGTCGAGGTTCGTGGCGGCGGTGAACAGCTCGTGGCCGATGCCGTCGGTCGAGGCGATGAACTCACCGCCGATGACACCGAGGATGGCCAGCGGTCCGCCCGTCTTCAGCGCCGCGAAGAACGGCGCGGCCAGCGTGGGAAGGGTCACGTAGCTGAGCACGTGGTGCCGGCGCCCGCCCATCACCTGGACGATCTCCACGAGTTCGCGTTCACGCAGCCGTAGGCCCAGGTAGATGTTGTAGAAGACCACGAAGGACACACCCGCCGCCGCGATCGTGATCTTCGACATGGGGCCGATGCCGAAGAACAGCAGGAAGAGCGGCGCGAGCGCGATCTTGGGGATGCCGTTGACGGCCGCGATCAGCGGCTCGAACACCCGGCCCGCGAGCGGGACCGAGCCGAGCACCAGGCCCATCACGGTGCCTATCGCCACGCCGATCCCGAACCCGGCCACGATCTCGAACGACGTCGTCTTGATGTCGGTCCACCCGGTCGACGAGCCGAGCAGCTTCCACAGGGCGTGCGACACGTCGGTCGGCTTGCTCACCGCGTACTCCGGCAGGACGGGTCCGCTCATCACCTGCCAGAGGACCAGGCAGAGCGCGATCACCGCGAGGCGCAGCACCACCACCAGGGCGGTCCCCCGCCACGCACTGCTCCTGACGCCTCCTGCTCGGTCCACCTTGACCTCGGTCTTGCCTTCCGCACTGCTGGTGGCAGTCGCCATTGTCTGCTCCTTCTGGTTCGCCGGTGCGGCACGCCCGGCGGTCTTACGGCAGGTACTTGTTGGTCCAGTCGTCGGTGGTGACCTCGGCGCCGTTGGGAAGCGTTCCCAGGCTGTCGAGGAAGGCCATGGTCTTCTTCCAGCCGGCGGCGTCCATCGAGCCGTCCGTGGGCCATTCGACCTGCTGGAGACTGCTCTGCACCACGGCGTCCGGCACGCCGGTGAGCGACTTCTGCGCCGCCTTCAGCACCGTGGTGTCGTCGCTGTCCTTCAGGTGCGTGTTCATGTACGCCGTCGCCTGCTGAACCGCCGTGGCGAACTTCTTGACGATGTCGGGGTGTTGGGCGGCGTAGCTCTTCTGTGCCACCACGAGCTGTCCGTAGCCGGCCTCTTCGGCACCCCACTCGGGGACCTTGACCGGGTCGGCGACCACGATGCCGTCGCCTTCGGCCTGGATCTGTAGCGGGATCGGTTCGGAGGTGACGAACCAGTCGATCTGGCCGGTGTTGAGAGCGGCCTTGTCCGCGGCCGGGCTCGGCAGCGACACCCACTTCACCTTCTTGTCGGGGTCGACGCCGTACTTCTTGAGGAAGATGCCGGCCTCGGCCTTGGTGTTGGCCGAGCTGGCGCCGCCGGTCGAGTCCGCCAGCGCCTTGGCCACCTGCGCGGCGGGGCTCTTCGCGGTCAGGCCGTGGGCCTTGGCGAACTTCTTGCTGACGATGAGGCCGAGCGGGTTGCCCAGGCCGTCGGAGGAGACGGCGACCTGCGGAAGCTTCTTGGCGAGGGCGGACACGAACCCGGTGGGGCTGCTGTCGAAGAACTGCACCGAACCCGACTGGAGCGCCGAGGGGCCGGTCGCCGCGGTCAGTGTCACGAACTTCATCTTCAGACCCTGCTTGCGGAAGTAGCCGTTGGCGTCGGCCACTTGCAGCGGTGTGTCGAAGATGCTGCCGCCGCCGCCGACCGTGATCTGGGTGAGCCCGTCCGAGGTCGTGGTGGTGGAGTTCCCGCCACAGGCGGTGAGCAGAGCCGGGCCGAGCACCGCGGCCGAGGCCAGGGCGAGGAGCCGGCGGCTCCTGCCGGGCCTCGCTCGCAGTCGCGGTCCTCTGCGGAACGGGGAGGTGGCCGAGTTGTCGTATGCCATGAGGGGTCTCCTGTCACCAAGCGGGCTGCGTACGGAAAAAGCGTTGCCAGAAGTCGAATCGGGGCGGATCCGCCACCGGGATCGGGCCGAAACGGTCACCGACCTCCATGACCGACGGCGTGTCCTGTGCCCACGCGGGCCAGTGCGGGAGGCCGGGGCCGTTGGGATCACCGGTCGCCGCGAAGTTGGCCCAGTAGCCGCTCATCGTCTCCGCGACGGCGCGGTCCTCGTCGGTCCACTCGGCGCGGCCCGGGTGGAGGTTGCCCCACACGAAGTCGATCTCGGAGCCGTGGGAGGCACGGCGGGTGTCGTGTCCCGCGGGGGAGGCGTAGGTCCAGAAGTACGTGTAGACGGGACGGCTCGCCCGCGCGGACCAGTCCTTCGCCCACAGCCAGGTGGAGATCCGGGCGTTGTCGCGCACCGCGGCGCAGTGGGCGTGTGCCGCTTCGTCGTCGGTGCGGGCCGGGTAGAGCCGGAGGAACTCCTCGGCCATCGGGCCGAACTTGGGACGGGACGCGGAGACGAAGTCCGCCAGCGTCAGATGGACCGGCGGGGCACCCGGCCGCCAGGTCCTCCGGCCCGCCGCCCGGTACTCAGCGAAGGCCGTGGCGGGAACCGCCCCGCTCTCGTCGAGGTTGTTCCCGGCCAGGTACCCGACCTTGTTCTGAAGGCCTTTGGTGTACGTCTCCGCGTAGCCGCTCGGCAGCACCCGGCCGCCGACGGCCGGGCGGAACAGCGGCGGCTTCGCCGGACCGCCCGTCTCCACGGCGTGGTCGACCACGGAGGCGTTCCCGTCGACCAGCCGCTGCCAGGGCAGCGACCGCAGCCGATCGAGGGTCCGCGCCCCGCGCTCCGCCGCGTAGCGGGCGCCGGCGGCCTCGGCGTCGGCCAGGGTCCGGTAGGACGTCCCCAGATAGCGCAGTTCGGGGTCGCGGAAGTGGCGGGCGTGGCTCTGCGCGACGGCCCGGTGGAAGAGGCCCTCCGCCAGCGGTGACATGCTCAGGAAGTTCACCGATCCGGCGCCGGCCGACTGCCCGGAGACCGTGACCCGGTCCGGGTCGCCGCCGAAGTGCGCGATGTTGCGCTGGACCCACTTCAGTACCGCGATCTGGTCGAGCAGCCCGTAGTTGCCGGAGGCGTGGTGCCCGGACTCCGCGCTGAGTTCGGGTGTGGCCAGGAAACCGAAGGCGCCCAGGCGGTAGTTGAAGGTGACCACCACGACGCCCTTGCGGGCCAGTGCCTCGCCGTCGTATCGGGGGGTGGCGCCCGTACCGACGCGGAAGCCGCCGCCGTGGATCCACACGAGCACCGGGCGCGGCTGCCCGTCCGCGGAGTTCGCTCCGGTCCAGACGTTGAGGCGCAGACAGTCCTCGCTCATCGGCAGCTCGCTGCCGTACAGCTCGGACCCCGGCACCTGCGGGCACATCGGGCCGAAGCGGTCGGCCTTGTGCACCCCGGTCCAGGGCACCGGAGGGCGGGGCGGTCTCCAGCGGAGATCCCCGACCGGAGGGGCCGCGTAGGGGATGCCACGGAAGACGGTGATCGACCTGTCCCGTCCCGGGATACCTCCGACCAGGCCCGCTTCGGTCTTCACCGGCTGGTGCATGGTCTCTCCTTCTGGTCGGCGACGGACAGTCGGTCGGTCGGCCCGGCTGG
>Ga0307510_10005867_pt1 | contig 14648 bp, 13 predicted proteins | sample 12_EM_MG_FD_207224 | JGI IMG/M metagenome (GOLD analysis project Ga0307510, IMG submission 207224) | Populus trichocarpa ectomycorrhiza microbial communities from riparian zone in the Pacific Northwest, United States - 12_EM | ecosystem: Host-associated > Plants > Roots > Unclassified | place...
AGTATTTGTTAATGTGTTTTCAAGATTTGAGACTTTGGAAGTACCTGATCCCTTGTTTATAATGGCTCTGATCGGTTCCCCGATATGTTTAATGTGATCAGATTGCTAATTTATGTGACACTATTTCTGTTGTGATCATGTTTGGTTGTTGAGAAAAGCCAGTAGAAGTAAAAGAGATTAGAAATTGAGTTTTCAGGGTTTTATGCTGTTTCTATCAAGAATGTGATTGTTAGGTGATGAAATAAAATTTGCACTGTATTTTCTGTTGTCTGATTTTGTGCTGTCCTCTAATGGTTAGTTTTGGGCTAAGATTTTTGTTTCTCTCTTATAGAAAATTAAGGGCTTTACATAGTTTTATGTCAATGCAGGATAATGTCTTTGTGCAATTGGTTTGCTCGATTCAGTACCGAATAGTCAAGGAAAATGCTGATGATGCATTCTATGAGTTGGCAAATCCCAGGGAGCAGATTCAGGCTTATGTATTTGATGGTACTCCATAGTTGTAGCATGGGATATAGATTTTTATTATCCAATAATGCGTCTATATTACTCTTCCTTTTTTGAGTTTTGAGAGTTTTCACCTCGTTTCATTGTGACGTATTTCATGTTTCTTAAGTGGTTCGAGCTATTGTTCCAAGAATGGCATTGGATGAGCTTTTCGAGCAGAAGGGTGAGGTTGCCATAGCTGTCTTGGAGGAATTGGAGAAGGTAATTGGATACCTGCTTCTTTTGTCGAATCCCATGGTTTTATAAATTTGTAGCAGTGGTTCTTTGGATTATTCAATATTTTGATTATTCAAGAGCACTCTTCTTGATATATGATTCCTTTTTTTTGTGCGCGTGTTAGATAAGAATTTTCTTAGTATTGCCGAAGTCATGTCACTGCTGTTGTTCTTATCTCATGTCGACTTAATGAATCAGGTGATGGGAGCCTATGGCTACTGCATAGAGCACATTCTGATGGTTGACATTATACCTGATGATACTGTACGCAGGGCAATGAACGAGATCAATGCAGGTATTAATCACCCTACACATTCTCACTTGTTTTACTACATAAAGACCTTCTCGTTTTATTTTTTTGGATATCATATGAAAGACATTGCTGATTTCTGGAAGGACATGGGAACTAAAATAAGTTGCCTACTCAATTTTAGTTTTAGTTTTAGCTCTGATAGTTTGCAAGATGTAATAGACAACTTTAACTGAATTTTCCACTACCATTATTCACTATGAATTGTTTTTTTTTTTTTCCTAACTAGATGGTGTGTATTCTTGCTACCTTTCTAACAGCATCCAGATTATTGTTTCATTTTAGGGATCTCATTATCTCTATGCATGGAATTTGTCATTATACCAAGTAATGGTTTTACTAAACATCAACAATTGTAAACTTTCTTTCTTGGTAATTTCCTTAGAGTCTAAATTATCTGTTGTGTTTGATTTTGGACAAGCTTCCGGTTCTATGTATCTGATATAGTGATCAGTTGCTTGCTTGCTATTGATGGCATTTAATTGTGATCCTCAACTTCATTTGCAAATAACTTTTGCATATCAATTCTGTATCTCAGCTCAACGACTTCAGCTTGCTAGTGTATACAAAGGTGAAGCTGAAAAGGTGCTCCTAGTCAAAAGGGCAGAAGCTGACGCTGAAGCCAAGTACCTTGGTGGGGTTGGTGTGGCCAGGCAGAGGCAGGCAATCACCGATGGTTTGAGAGAGAACATACTGGAGTTCTCACACAAGGTGACAGGCACATCAGCTAAGGAGGTGATGGATCTCATCATGATCACACAGTACTTTGACACCATCAAAGACCTCGGCAACTCATCTAAGAACACCACTGTTTTCATCCCTCATGGCCCTGGTCATGTAAGAGACATCGGCGACCAGATTCGCAATGGGTTGATGGAGGCATCCTGTGCTCAAATTGATCAGCAGTGAACCCTTTCACCAGGCATCTTCCGAAGCACACTTTCTTTGAATTTGAATGCAACATGGTAAAAAATACGATTTATGTAAATAGGATGAAATCCTATATTTTAAGTTTGTCATAGAAATGTATTATGAGTTTTTTATGCTCGAATTGCCCTTTTTGCTCATGGAAAAGAAAACTATCCTTTGAAAACCTTTTTTACCATCACAATTTGCCTATAGAAAAGCTTCAGACATTCTATTTCACCATATACACTTTTCACTTGTCTTCACCATCATCGTGTTTATCAAACTAAAAACATGTCCTGTCACTATCTTCACAAACAAGAAATCTTATGACGCTCATGCTATAATTATTAGATATTTACAGCAACACAAAAAGGAGAGAGGAAAATGAAAAGAAGACACAAGGAGGAGAAACACAGCAAGGGGAGAAAAACTAGAGAAAAAGGGATAGAAAGAGAATAAAAAAACGAGAGAGAGAGAGAGAGAGAGAGTTTGTCTAGTAATTACAATTTGAGCATTGTAAAACTTTCCTAAACATATCTATCTCTTAATCAAAGTCTATCTATAATCATAGCCTATCGTTTCCAACTTCCCTTTTAATTTGTAACACACTCTCCATTCGTCACATTCCAATAATAAACACAACCAATGAAATTGACAAATAAAATACGAAAAGTTTGTGAACTAAATATAATTTATTCAGATTCACATAAAGAAATTTAACAAATTCTTTAGCACCACCTCACTTGCAATAGTTTTGTTTTTTTAACAAAAACTACATATAATTTATAATATATAACATTGTTGCGGTCTTCTCTATTCGATTATGTTAGTTTTATGATATGTTTTATGGGTTTGATGGGTTAACCAATTTGACTTGAGTTTTTTTTTTAATTGTTGTTTTTTTTTAATTTAATCTTTCAATATTGAGTTGATTAAGAATTACACTTCATAATTTGTTTCAGTTTGCTTTCTATAAGGTTATTTTGATCCCATGATATGAATCACGGGTTAATTCGAGTAGACTTAAATTATTTTATTATGTCCTTTTTCTAGATTGAACTTTTTTTTTTCAATTTTATCCTTCAATATTGAGTTAATTAGAAATCGAGTTTTATAATTTGTTTTGATTTGCTTTTTATGGTGTTATCTTAGTCTAATAATTCGGGTAGTTGGTTTGATAAGTTAACCTGGGTTGACTAGGGTTATTTTTTTTGATTTATTTTCTATGAGGTTATTTCGGTCTCATAACCTAATCATGGTTTTGACAAGTTAACCCGAGTTGACTCGAGTTGTTCTTTGAGTTCTTTTTTAATTGAATTTTTTTCAATCTCATCATTCAACATTCGGATAATTGGAAACTGAGCTTCAAAATATTTTTTTAATTTACTTTTCATGGGGTTATCTTGGTCTCATGACTTGAGTCGTGAGTTTAACAGGTTTACTCGGGTCATTTTTTAGATCTTTTCTAATTAAATTCTTTTCAATTTCATCATCCAATATAATGTTAATTTGGAATTGAGTTTTATAATTTGTTTTAATTTATTTTATATGGAGTTATCATGGTCTTATGACCCGAGTCATTGATTTGGTAAGTTAACCTAGGTTGATTCGGGTCAATCCAATATGTTGTTGTCTTAATATATTTTTAAAAAAACATTGTCTTTAATCTCTTTTAAATCAAATTATATTTTTACCAATTATTTAGATTGTATTTAGAATCTCCAGATCAATATATCATATCTGATTAACTCTTACACGATTTAATATTTTCTATTAGAAAAATATTAATAGCATCTAAATATTTTTTTCGGTTGGATTTTTTTTATATATAATTCACAGTGCAGCATGCGCAAACAATCTAGAATGCCACTAAATCCAACTGATTCCCTCTAATCATTACACCATTTATAATCTTTTTCACTCAATGCACAAGTTCTACATTAAATCATTTTAAATCTTCAAATTGTTGTGGAATAACAACATTGAAAAGAATTAGAAAAGGATATATTTGGTTACCATTCAAGGGTTCGCTGAGGCTGAGCACATCAGGGGAATTTGTCTCCATCATAGTAAGCAACACTTCAAACTTTCTTCTTGTAAAATCAAATGAAATATGTTATATTTTGAAACTAAAATTGCAATCTTGAAACACCAATTCATTCTTGGAAAATTATTGTAATATGTAATAACCCTCTTGTTAACCTCGTAATTCATTAACCTAAACCTTTTTATGGTTAATTTTTAAATTAAGTTTGATAATTATTAAGGTTTTTGATTGAACATCGTAACTATTATTTTTCTAGATTTTAATTTTTTTTAAATTAAATTTTTTTAATGTTTTCGGATCGTTTTGATGTGTTAATATTAAAAATAATATTTTTTTAAAAAATATTATTTTAAAATATTTTTAAATAAAAACACTCTAAAAGAACATTATTACTTCATTTATAAACACTTTGTAAGATTTAATGAAAAAATTATTGTGCTTTGCCCCGTACATGCACGTACTGATTAAAGTACATGCAATTTGGTTTAAGAATCGATTGCATCTTTTTGTTCATGAAAGATTCACCTAAACGTGAAAACTCTTAATCAAAACCACAGATAATAATCAAAGTTGGGATCTAATCCTAAAATTGATTTACAAGAAGATACTTGCTCCAACATGCATGTGCTGAATGAAGTACACAATGGGTACAAAAGGACACAAACATGTGCTCAAGCTTCTAGCCAACGTATCTAAACGTATCCATGCTCGAAAAAAGCTTAGAAACCAGTTAAGACTTTTAGAGCGTGTTTGGCAGTCTGGTTATGGATACTTTTTAAATAATCTTAAAAATATATAAATATTAATATATACATGAATATGCTCATACATATAATCTCAAAAACATATAGATGTTAATATATTTTTATTTTTTAAAATTATAAATAGCAATATAATTGGAAAGGAAAGAAGGGGCAATGGAAGTTAATGCAATGAAACAAAATAACATACATATAATAAAAATTAATCAAGGAACGTCGACCCATGCATCCATTGTAGCCCTACCAGGATGCATTATTACCAATTAATCAGAATCTTTTAACCCACTACTTGTTTATATTATACTTTACGATCCTCCCCATTCCTCAACAAATTCTGACCCCCACGTTCTCGAATTAATTCTTCTTCTTTTTTCCACTTGTTGATTCTATGGAGTCTGATTGCAACCAAGGCAAGAGATCGATTAATAATAGCTTGGAAAATATTCAAAGACTTCGTTCATGTTGACCAAACCATAGCTACACACAATCGCAGCATCTCCCATGGAGAATCAGACAAGAGGGGACATCTTACTGCAATGCAAGAGAGACCAAGAGACAAAAAAAAAAAAAAAATAGAAATGGGGATTGATTAATTTGTCATCTATGTTTTTGGAAGGAAGCAGCTTGATTTGGATCTACATCTTTGTTTTGCTTTCAGGGGGCAAAAATTGGACCTCCTGCAATGTAGCTGGCCAGTTGGTCATGCTCATAGCCAGCCATTCAAGACCTCTAAATTATGGAAAATTAACATGATTAAGCATCAAAGAGTATCCATGAAGGTGCCTGCAGCTATTGTTACGGGACGAAGGTTGTAATGAGTATACATGATTGTGCTTTTTATTTGAAAAATATATTAAAATAATATTTTTTTAATTTTTTAAAATTTATTTTTGATATCAAAACGTTAAAATAATATAAAAACACAAAAAAATTATTTTGAAGAAAAGAATAGCAAAACCAAACATGCTCCTCAAAATCCAAATTATGTTAATTAGATGCTACCCAATTGCCGAAATCCAAACTAAATTTAGGATCCCAATTAATCGGATGGATGGAGTTAATTAGGTAACATATGATTGAATGAGGACTCAATTTGAATAAGGAGTTAATTAGTTTGGGGGCTATGTTTGCTCTTTCTCCAATATTGTTTTGTTAATCTTGATGTTAATTTAGTCCCCGTTTTTTCTTTTATATTATTTTTGGTTTTGCAGGCAGCATTCTGATGGAGCAACTACTCTTCTAATCCAATCAAAAGTATGTTAATTCATACTAGAATTAGGATATTTATGGGGATTTTTTACTTTTAGAGTTAAAGAGTTCTTAGATGCCATTGGTTGTCAGATTTTGGAGTAGGAATTTAATAGCTATATCTTAAATTTTTGGTCATAAGTTTCAAATTTCAAGATCCCACAAATTAAAAAAAAAAACTCTTTTCTTTGAGCCATTCATATTAAAGCATTTTTTTATTATTAATTTTTTTATTGATCGCGGGTATCCGAGTCAGCTTACGCGTACCTCGACTAATCCCCCGAGACCCTGAAGTTAACGACCATATAAGCCTCTACTGACCCTGAAGTTTGTGGCACTCGAACAGGTAACCTCTAAAGAACAAATTCAGGACCTGATCAGTTGAACTGTACCCTTTAAAATTAAAACGATTTCGTTATTTTCGTTATTGTTTCATGATAAAAAAAAAAAAAAAATCTGTATCTCATTAACCATAACCATTAATATATCAAATTAGAATAATCAAGCTTATTTTGACCTTAATTTATAGATTTTAGAGTACATAAACAGCACGTACACAAGACGACTATCAACAAGCTACACATTGTTTTGCTCCATATTCTGACAATTAATCTAAAACAAAATAAATTAAATAGATTTTCATTAATAATTTCAAGTTTGCTGGCTTGCCTACAAGACTAACATGGGTGTCTTGTTGGATTAGTCTCTAAAAAATCTCAACCAGACCTAATACATTGCCGCAAATGTCTAATTATGTCACTACAATAGTGGACATAACAGCTAATCAATGAATTAATCATCCCAGTTGAATGATAGAGCCTGCTAAATCAAGCTAAGATCTTATTAAAAATGGAAGAATCATCTACTAATTAGCTGAAATTATTTCGAAGGCGGTGCCCGGGAAGCTCACCTATTTTATTTTATTTTTTTGCCTAAAGAATTATTGAAGCTTGGGATCAATTAAAAGATGCCCATAATTTTCTGTCTCGAAATCATTCAAGCTTATCTTTGTTGATGCATCCTTTTGTTCTTATAATATTTTTAACTTGGCCAGTTGGATTGACAGTCTCTTGACCGACCAACGTTTCTTGACAGTCCTATATATATTTAGTTCCGTCTGTATTACCAAGACATCATCAAAATCCAGCTTGAGAAAACCTCTACTCCTATCCGAAATTTGAATCAAAAGAAGAAAAAGCAACAGCATGGGTTACTGGTCTGCTGAGAATGCTACTAATGCATACCTCAAGACTCTGAGAATGGTAAGTCCACGAACATTTTTTGTAATTTGAGTTCATGATCTCTGGCAGTATTTCCTAACTGGGATTTTGAATTGATCTTGATGCAGGGTCAAAAGTCAAATGAGCCAGATGAAGCTGAATTCATTTCAGCATTAGCAGCTGGTAACAATGCACAACTAATGGTTGTAGCATGTGCCAATGCTGCCACCACAACCACAGTGGCCTTAGTTGCTGCAGCCCATCAAACCGGTGGCCGTGTGGTTTGCATCCTTCCTGGTCATCAAGAATTACAACTATCTAAAAAAATCCTAGGTTGTGATGCCTGTCATGTTGAGTTCGTTATTGGAGAAGCTCGAAGTCTATTATTAAGCCATTATAGTGAAGCGGATTTTGTGCTTATTGATTGTAACCTCGAGAATCATGATGGTATTCTTGGCGCAGTACGAGCAGGCAGGAGAAGAAACGGAGCTGTCATAGTGGGGTATAATGCATTTAGCAAGAGATCATGGCGATCTGGTGGGTCAAAAACACAGTTGTTGCCTATTGGAGGAGGATTACTGGTGACCAGAATTGCTACAGATGCCAAGATTGCTGATGGCTGTGGTTGCGGGAAGAGGAGCCATTGGGTTGTCAAGGTAGATAAATGTACCGGCGAAGAGCATGTTTTCAGGGTCAGATTCCCACAAGGGAAACAAATCGAAGCTTAATTAGTTCTAATTTAGAGAGTCATCAAGATGTAAAATATCAAAATCATATTTCAAATCTGGAAAATAACCAAATACAGCTAAAACAGATAGAACTGAAATGTTCAAGAGGAAAAATAACCAAATCCAGGGAACCTAGCAGGATAGCCTGAAAAACTCTGATGGGCAGGGAACCTAGCAGGATAGCCTGAAAAACTCTGATGGGCAGTGAACCTAAAAATCATGATGTTCTGATAAATCTCTCCAGGATCAACAATCTGAGAAGGGAAATAGGGGTGATTGACCGCGTCAGGAAGTCCTTGAGTCTCTAAGCAAATACCAGCATGCTTAGCATAAACGCATCCACCTTTCCCCTTGACATTGTCAAGCATGTTACTTGTATAAAACTGCAGTCCAGGCTGATTGGTCCATAGCTCCGACTTCCTCCCAGACACACTTTCTTGCACAACAGCAACCTTCTTAAAGTGTCCAGGATTCAAGTCATCTAACACATAGTTGATGTCATATCCATCAGGCAATTGATTGAACATGCTCCCAATCTCCCTGGCTTGGAGGGAATCATAAGGTGTATCCTTGACGTTGACAATTTCTCCGGTCGGAATGAGTTCTTCATCCACAGGAGTAACTTCAGATCCAAAAAGCTGGATGGTATGAGAGAAGATGTCACCACTGTTGTGTCCACCAAGATTCCAGTAAGCATGCAGAGCCAAGTTCACTGGGGTAGGCTTGTTTAGATGCTTAGCCCACATTCTCACAGCTAGCTTGTTTGCTTGAACTATCATGTATGTCTCACAGACACAGAAACATCACCAGGAAACCTATAGAAAGGAAATTCTCCAATCAATGCAAACACCATACATGTATACAAGGCACAAAGATCAGATACAAATGAGACAGAATTCTAGCCATGGAAAGAAACATTACCTTCCTCTCCATCAAAGCTGTTGTACGTGAATGTTGTATGTTTATCATTATGACTCGCTACATCCCAGACAACCTCACTAAAACCTTCAGGGCCATGTAAAATGTATGAAATATTGAGGAAAAATAGCATAGCAAAGGCATGAAAGTAAAAAGATATCGTGGTTCAAGAACATCACTGTTCATTCTTTTCAGCATGACATGTCCATCGTAGAAGCCTCCAGAAGAGAATACCAAGAAAGACCAGTACACTATTTGTTTGATTCCAAATTGATTACGAAATAAATTAAAGATTGCTTGACCCATTTTATATTTGATGAAAAATAAAATAAAATAAAAACCTATAGTAGAGCTGTTGTACCTTGTACTCATCAACTGGATCAAATCCAAGAACAGTGTCCTCTAATTTTCCTGAAAATAAAAAACGAGAGAGAATTTATATCATTATCAGTATTTTTAACATTAATAATATTTAAAAAAAAAAAACGAAATAAGGAATTAAGGAAAGGAAAGGAAACCATTTTTATCTGGGAGAACAACGGGAAGCAGGGTTGCTCCAAAATTGGTCACCTTAATTGAGAAATCACCCTTTCTCAGCTCATAAATATTCCCGTCTTCATTCTTTGCTTGATTAGAGTTAAGATTTGAAGATAATCCTGTTATGATTTACCTAAAATTCTTTAATTATTTATTTTATTTCAATTCATATTTATTATATTTTACATTTTAACTTGTATTTATTATATTTTATTGTTTTTCATATTTTATCATCAAACATGTTTAATTATAATAGCTTCATAATCAACTTTTACATCCTCTTATTTCAACAAAATCCATTCTTTTATTCAATAGTAATTCTTTTTTTTTTTTAGCAAATTTTTTTTTAATTTTATCATTCCACGATTTTATTTTATTTTAGAAATTTGACTTTGTGATTTGCTTACATTTTCTTTATATTTGGTTATTACTATAACAAAAGAAAAAAAAAACATGCTGATATTAGGATTGTCAATTAACTAAAATATCTTGATGTATAATCCTCCAATTTAGGATTCATGAATGAAAAATCTCTTTCATTTACTATTAATAATAATTTGTTGTGCAAATGTAATTAACACGTAATGCAGCTAATAGAGTGGTAGAAGTTGCTATTAATATCTGCTATTTTTAGCAGCAAGTCAAGTCTTACACATTCAATACTTAGCTGTGTCCTTTGAAGGATGAGAAATTCTGATAACATCTGAGATGGAATTTGTTCTTGAGTTTGTTAGGTGCCCACTAACTTCTATATATGGATCCCAGGTGATCAACATTGATATCATTTGTAAATCCCACGTTCAAAATCATTAAAATGATAATGGAAGAAAGAATGCTTACTCCTCGCCTGTTTCTTGTTTACATGATCATCTTCTCTTCGGCTACAGTCTCACCGGCTTCGGCGTTCATGTCATGGTTCAGGAAACGTCCCATGCAGAATGTGACAGTGATCAACGAAATAGAGAGCAGAGCAACCATGATAACTAATTGCAGGACAATATTCTTTGACTATAAGATAAAAGATATCCCTTATGGGGAATCTTTTTCCTTTTCTTTTGTTCCTGATGTGTGGGGGACAACAGCATATTGGTGCAAATTTACTTGGAATGATACAATGTCAAGAAAAGAAGTTTCAGCCGTCCTCTTGGTTTTTGATGCATTGAAAGATGATGAAAAACATTGTGCTCCAGAATGTCGTTGGAGGATCTCATCAACGGGCTATAGATTCTGGGATGGATTCCTAAGTTGGGGAACCTTCTCTGTCAGAAGGTTGAAGTAAACATGATCTAATATCAAGGCATGCATGATGATGATGATGATGTATACATACATACATACATACATATATATATAGAGACATTTATTCTTTTTTTTGGCATGAATCATGAATGTAAGGATATATGGATCAATTTCGTGATAGATAGTTAATTTCAGGACAAGGTGTGGTGTGCGATAATTGGAGGATTGGCTGTGCCCACTTCTTTGTAAGTTCTAGCATTTTTTCAAATTCCTCAGATGTCTAGCAAGATTTAACTCATATTGGATCTTCTTAACATTGGCAACTTAATTGTTTCACATGCACATGTATTTGTATTGTTTGAACAATCGTCTGGATGCATGGACGGTCAGGAAATAGAAAGGTAGACAGATCACCATGGCTTTGTCTAAACATCAGATAAGCAGTCATGGCTGCCTAAACTGTAGACGATTAGTAATGGCAGTCCCTTATCCAGTATCAGTAAGCATGGTGTGAAGAAAATGTGGGATCCGAAGGAATGTTTTGAATCCTAACAGGTTATTTCATGACGCAGTTTATAATACCAGATGTGTAATCATGATTAGCACCAAGAAATTGCAATTAAAAACTGATGCAGTTCTAGTTTAGATTCATCAAGCTGATTTGGACCGTAAAAGATGTCGTCAAGAGACACGAGACCAACGCTCTTGTGAAACCTCGCATGTTGCATTAATTAGAAGCAGATGAATGCGATTACAAGTACGGAAAAGCAATATCCAACACCATAAACATACCAGCACATTGTAAGAACCTCTGGTGGATAATGCTGTTTTTCACATTTACCTTTGCATCATTACAACAGCTGCATGTCCAGATAGCCAAAACATCATCACAGACTCCCATAGTAAAGATAGTTCTCCACACCACCATCCTTTAGTCTCTCACTCCATCTCAAGGAAACAAAAATCCTTTGGTGTTCTCTCTCTCCATCTCAATATGGAAACAAAGATGGTAAAAAATAATTTTGAAAGATGTTTGATTTTATTTTATTTTTTTGTATTTATTTTATGTTCAACATATCATGTATCATTAATTCCTCTTCAAGGTATTCCTCTAAATTAATCATATCATATATAATTCCTCTTCAAGCTTTTCTCGGAATTCTGAAGCATCCCAACTCCCCTGTCCTATGACAACATCTTCACATCTTTTATCAAACTCAAGCAAGTAAAATTGAGTCCATGTAACAACAGAAACAGCAAATCCGAGGCCTTTCAGGTTCCTTTCTCTGCTACTTGCAAGGGTCAATAACATTAGGAGTCTCAACTCCAGTTGGTGTGCTTGAAAGGCTATCAACAGATCGAACATCATCCTCCAACTCCTCTTCATCAAGATGTTCTTCCTCTTCCTCTTCTTCCTCCTCCAAATCACTCCATGTTCCATGACGGAGGTATCTAGTAGCAGGACTATCCTTGTGGATGCTGCCAGCTGGTGAGATGTGATCAGCTTTAATGCTGTCCCCGAAGTTGAGCGAGCAGTAAGCATCATTCACACCATGTGGTCCTGGCGGAGACATCGTCATGCTTTTGAAATATGGTGGCTCATGTATGTATGTTGATTTGGAATCCCAAGCATATAGAGTGCCTGAAGTAACAGATAATTGATTCCACATGGGATTTCCCTTGGTGATTGCCTGATATGTACCCTTGAATATATATATCAGGCAGCACACTTGAATGAACAACATGAGCAACTTCATCATTGGACGGCCAAATATTCCTGAAAAATTATCTTCTTTCCATCTTCGGTTTTGGGTCCAGCACTTTGAAATTGTTGTACTTCCAATATAGGAAGCCCAGCTCGAAATAGAGCAGATGCGCTGCCTCCACCTAGCAAGCCAAAAATTTCAAGGAATATGTTTGTTCTGGAGGTTATATTTTAGAATACATAAAATTAAGTGAAGTGCAAACAAGCTAACCTGAATACTCCCGTTAATAAAAAAATAAATCCAAGGAATAAAGATGTTCCAAGACCAGCACCGCCATGTCCAAAGGCCCCACCCTTATTGGAACCAACACCCCGTGTAACCCTAAATGTAGTATCTGGGTTTCCAGTGTTAGCAGCAGCGACGGGAGCAGGAGTTGATGAAGCAGGGCAAAACCACGAGCCATATGAATGGTTTGATCAGCTTGCAAACCATGCTATGAAGGGTCTGGTCCATATCTACCATCATTACCACTTCCCTCTATTCCTCTTCTTCCACACCTTTCTTTCCCTAACAATTCATGTTTCCGCCACACCACCAGCTATGCTACCATCTAAGCGCTAAGATTCCAGACAAGATGTCACACCTCGTCCGAAGGTGTGTTATGTTAATATTTTGTGATTGTTTTTTATGTTTCCTTTTAGATTTTTATTCTATTTTCTTCTCATCACCTGCCCATAAGAAGAGAAAAGTCCAATAAATTTGTTAAACCCTTGACATTCTTACTTCAAATAACTCTTATATATAAAATGATTGCATTAGTTCTCATTATTTTAAACATTTGTAGCTAGAAATAAATAATTTAAAAAATGTCGAACTGAGGTAATTTTACCAAGTTTTATAAAAAGAATGTTCTCTGATATGAGGATACCCTTTATTGTCGGGAAAAGAAGACCAAGTTTTATAAATTAAAGGCATGGTTTTATTTGGGGATCATGCAATTTTCGTATAGAAATCATCCCAAATTCACTAATAATATTACTAATCCATTTCATTAACTGAACCCAACAGGCTACCACAGGCAAGTACTAGGTCTCACAAATCACATATATCAATTCGCGAAGCCAATATGAGGGCAGTGGCTCTTGAAAAAAAAAACGAACGCTAATTGTATGAACCTTGGGGATGAGAATACATAGGAGTTGCAGCTTTTTTTCCTGGGGCATATCACCTCTTTACAGCAGTATTTCAACAACATGAGGTGAAGACAAATGAAAATTGCCGGCGATATTCCATCTCCGGTCTACAAGAAACCGCCATCCATTGACATTTGCGACAAAGTTAGCTAGTCCTCAGCAAGAGGATATCGCAATATAACTAAGAACGAAAGTTCAGTGAGTAGTTAGCGCCACTGCCATTTCTCAGCTTGCAATGTCATATTTGAAAACTTCCCAGGCAACGGCTAAGAAAATACTCATGGAAACTAGAGACAGCTACTACAGTTACCTAGTTCATGAACAACTGCTTCCGTAGATGGTCTTTCAATGGGAGACTCGTGAGTGCAAAGCCAAGCGATTCTTGCAAGCTTAGCTGCTTCATATTCGAAGAATCTGCCATGGAGATTGGGGTCAATATAATCTTGGAATCTGCATGCATCTGCTCCAAGACGTACCAAGTCAGTCACTTTTCGCTTCCCTGAGAGAACTTGGAAAACTATCACTCCAAATGCGTACACGTCACTTTTGTCTGTGAACCGGCCTGTGGTAGTGTACTCAGGAGCTAGGTACCCCATGGCAGCACTGGTTTTGAGTGCTGAGAACACGATGTCATTCGTAAGAAGGTTTTGCAAGCCAGAATCTGCGAGCAACGGACTGCATCGCTGGTCAATTAGGACCTTTTCAGCAGTGATGTTTTGGTGGATCAGAGATGGTTTGTTCGCTTTGTACCCATGCAAATATGCTATACCTGCTCAGGAAATGAACAAAGCTTGGTAAAACTTGATCAAAAGAAATTTCTCACTGAAATCCAATACGATAAAAAGAATACAGCTCTATTCTCTTTGCTTTCTAGTCAGAATTTTCTGTTGTGTGACAGGATAGCACGTCAAGCAGGACAATGAATCATTAGCTAAGCCTTTGGGTTAAGAAATCAGAGACCATTAATTGCAGATAACCTACTTCCAATACTGACTTGCTTATTTTATTAAATGCACCAGCAATGAGCAGGGGGGCAGGAAAGATTAGAAAACGAAGTGGAAATGAAAATCATAGGACATTTTGATTACCATTCCTCCGTAATAATTTCT
>Ga0307510_10005868_pt1 | contig 14647 bp, 13 predicted proteins | sample 12_EM_MG_FD_207224 | JGI IMG/M metagenome (GOLD analysis project Ga0307510, IMG submission 207224) | Populus trichocarpa ectomycorrhiza microbial communities from riparian zone in the Pacific Northwest, United States - 12_EM | ecosystem: Host-associated > Plants > Roots > Unclassified | place...
AGTGTATGGTACAGGTGCCGTGCCCTCTGTTGCAGATGAGTCGGGAGTAACTTGGGTCCTTATTCTTTCAACATCGCCAGCGGTGTCCTATATATACACAAAGTTGACTATACAGAAAACATTCCTTCAACTTTGCCCGAGTTCTCCACACACACTCATTCGATCACGGTCTCCTTCCTTCCACATAACACCCTCAAACCTCTTCCCAAACGATGTGTCCCTTAATCCCTTACCTCTGTTTCGTTTACTTATAGAGTTCTTCCATTCCCAAACGCTCCTGCTATCTTTGCCCGTTTTGCTAATCCTCGTTCCATCTCTTAGTTCCAAACCTTTAGTACCTCTAGCGAAAGTTCTTGCATCATCCCGGAGCATCTCCGCTGCACCTAACCTTTTACCCAAACTCACCACTGCTTCAACTCCTATGTTCTCTAACATTTTCATGATAGTGGGGTTGGGGGAGTGCTGTTATCATGGCTGGAGTTTTTCCTGTTCGTTGACGCACGGTTAATTTTGTTAAGGCACCATGCTATTGGGCGGTGCTAACCTATGGCGATTACCAAACATGTTTTGGCTCTTGCTGTCTCTTACATGAGGCGGGTGTTCCTAGGATTTCTCTCGAAAGCACGAGCCCGTCCCAGCATCCATACCGACCTCTACAACAAGCTCAATTGCCAATCCCTTCTGCCACATCCCATCGGCGATGGAAAGTACTAACCCCCGCAACCGACATTAACAATACACAGCTTCGAACATTGGGTGCTCACACATTCTACTAAAAAAACCCAGATGAGGGATATCTGTTCAAGCGTCCTTCCATATCTGGTATGGTTGACCGCAGGGGGGTATGTCAGCCGGGGATGTGGCGGTGACGCGGCGGCAAGTGAGGCCGTGTGAACCGGGGAAATCCTGGCTGCGTCTTTTCTTGTATGCGTAGCCGGGGTCACCCCCACATCTCTTTCTCTCTCTCAATACGGTAACGGTCGTTTCAACAATACCAAGGTCTATTGCCTTCCTCCAAGCTCCAAAGCGCGTCGTAATCGATTCAGCGACACGACCCGTACCAACACCCTCGATCTCCCGTTCGGCATTCCCGGCAGCCCCAAACGAGTCGGTCGTCAAGCAGGACTTCTCGGGAGAGCCCCGGGCTCCACCGCTGGCCGTTCCGAAGAGATAGAGGAGACCCCGGACATGGAAGGCGCCCGGAAAGAAATCGAGTACTTTAAGCTAAAGTCCACCGAGACCCAATCGGAAACCCGAAAAACACAGGCGCAGTTAGTGAGCACCTGAAAAGAACTGCACTAGATAAAGACGAAGCCGTCGGGCAATCCGAGGAGGAATCCGCACACAAGCGCCTAGCCGAGAAGGGCGTAAAGATGGAATGGCTGAAAAAGAGGCTGGTGGATACGTAAGCTGATCTGGGTGGTGCCGGGAATGGAGCAGAGGGGTTAAGGAGGTTGAATTCTTCCAGGAGAGTGAGCGTCTCCTCGGTTAGTTCTAGCGAGGGGCCACCTTAACCTATGGGCGGGGGCGCGCAGGGGGTTGTGCCGCTGTATCCTGTTAGCGCAACGCTGGTTTCCCCACTCATTAGGACTCCGGCGCCGGGGCACGGAGCTCCATACTCTCGGCAGCAGTATCCGCCGTCGACATGAAGTGGGGATGATTACTGTTTCAACGGGAGGAAATTGTGTCTTTTTTTATCGGGAATGGCTCCTGGAAGTTTTGTACTTATCGAGTCTACTGTAGTCACATATATCTAGTTATTGGACGGTCATCCTGGACTAGAATTAGATAAGAGCGGCGATTCGAGAGTGTCTGCTATTTTGTCTATTAGTTTTGTAAGGGGTGGTTTGAAGTTTCCTCCCGCCTCCTAGGCTAGACTCCAGGGTGCTCACCGGAATTTCCCTGCGCCTTCCGAGAGAATCTGGGAATTTAACGGGAGTGAGGGAAAAAAATAAAAAAAGGTAAAAAGCAAAGAAGAAGGTTATCTGGGATCTAAGTACGGTCTCTCGCTTGCGGCTCAAAAACTGCCCGTATGTGTCACGTGATGAACAACGCTTCCCGCTGAGGACGAGAACAAGTCAATACCATAGTCAAAACTAAAGATACCATTTCCAGATTCTGTGCTTTTAGGTAGAAGGAGGGGTAGACCTATATATGCCACAGCATCAATGGTTATTATAGCTGTGTTGGTAATTGCAATCACTATTGCGGTTACCGGGGTGGTTGAATTTTGCGGGAGATCGAGTTGGGTCTGTTGTCCCATGTTCCTGGACTTATTCTCACCGCGAGTGCTACGGTAGTACTCGAGTGGTGCTTTGATCTTTAATGACCCCCCTGGGCACAGCATCCCTCGGTGCCTGGGAAATAGCCACCGGTATCAGCAAATGGAGCCAGGTATTGCGAAGGGGATGATCCTACGAATTTTATTATCTGGGGCTGAGTCCCCGATGCTATTGGTAACAACAATACTTGTACTTGTGTACTCGAGTACAGGAGATGCAAATATTCTGGAGCAGGGTCTGCTATTGGATCACTCGTGTGTTCTATGCAACCAATACCGGTTGTACAGCGCAGGCCTGTGTAACTACTATCAGCATCTGGCACCGGAACTCCAGTATGCTGCAGACCGGCCGATCCTGAGATCGCAATTTACACAACCGCGGTTCTCGGGAACAATGTACTCGTCTATCAGGCTTGGTCCGTGAAAGCTGAAAATTCAATAAATTTACCCTAGCAAAACCTATCCAGCTTACCGAACGCTGCTGCGTTGGTCAAGTTGTCATAAATACCCCTCCTCCTCGCGAAAGAAGAAATCGCAAAGCGTGCAGGGAATTTCTTCTCTTTCGAGGATTACGTGTAAAAGGCTTAAGTTAGCTGCATATTGTCATTGGGCAATGCATGAGTTTTCGTACAACGCAACCATCGCTAAAAAAAATAATCTTCCCAACACCCACAAGGTCAAAATCAAACATAATGCCAGGAACACAACCAACCGACACACGCCAAAGAAAGCATACTGATAAGGCTGCAGAGACCTTGCATTACCTTGTAAAACTTAGTCTTCTAGGCCAAAAAAATGGTGGAAATAGGTGCAAGTCAAGCACCTCAAAGTGAGTCTTCTCCCGAGAGCAAGTTAAGTTACCCGGCAAAAACCATCAACATATGGAAGTGCTGGACCTTGGGCTCCACAATCCTAGCCCGACTCCCATTTTTGCCTGAACAAATTGCTAGCTCTAGGGACTTGACTCAAGCATGCAGGGACACTATGTAAGGGGCTCATGGAGGCATGGTGGCGGTGATCGGTGCCCTGTGTACTAGTACTTTATTCTGGATGTGAAGATATTTTTTTTCGCTGGTTGCAATGCGGAAAAACTCATGCACTTTTGTCCTCCAGTGTAACCGAGCACCAAGCAACAGGAAAAACATAGGTCGTGGCAACGACACCCCTCCTTTCTCACCATCATGAAAACCAAAAAAATAATTACAGATTAAAAATGTAAATATATGGTGGGAATTGATCTGGTGAAATTTCTTTAAGTGGAAAGTGCGCGGCGATAAGGAGGGCTGTGTTGCCGTCGTTCGTTGGTGAGCGGTTAGTTTGATCCACGGACCAAACAAACTCCGACCAGTTATTGGAAAGGTTCACGGACCGACCCTGGTACCTAAGTACCGGTGGTGATAGTAATGCTCCCTTTTGGAGTGTCGGGTGCATGGGGTGCATCAGGAGGAGTTGAGAAAGAGTTTCTAGAATGTGCGAAGAGACAGGCGAAGGCGGGGTTGTACTCGTAGCTGCCGGTCTAGCGAGTATAGAATTGCGCTTTGGTACTTCTGACGCGCTGTCGTCGCTGCGCTGTTCTTCCTTCCAGTATGCAGGCGCGGTCTAAAGGTTTCAAAATCACCCCAGTCTCATCCGCCGGGAAGAACGACGAAATTAAAGAGGGAAATATCATGGTTACTTATTTTTCCTGTCAGGCTGTGGGTTTCCCTACGATAGGATGGTCCAGTTTAGGGTCTCAACTTGTGGTTGTCGTGAACGATGATAAAAAAAGTCACTGAATGGGCCGCCCTAGCGGTAGAGCACAGTAGTTGGTGCGCAACTCAACCAAGGGGAGCCTCCCCGAATCACCAATGCCAGCGAAGCTGTCTACACATTATCTAGCGAAACAAAGAGATATAGCTACCAAATATGCAAAAGAGCACTCGATTCGTAGTGATGTGTAGTCCACGAGCGCGATCAGTAAGAGCATATTAATATCTCCTTGATATGTCTCATTAGCCTATCACAGTTTTGTAGATTATGGTGTGGTCCTCTGATTGTGTATAGTTTATTCTTATGCGCGCTGAGGAGCTATGAACTACCGGTATGGGGGACGGGTTTCATATCACAAGTACTTCGGTTGTGTGCCTGTATCATAGGCTACGGTGCCTTATGCTTGCGCAACACAGCTCTGCCATTGATAGGAATCTCTGCTCGAGTGAGGCGGAGTAAGTCCCGGCAATCCAATGAAACTCCCAATGCGTTTGCATTTCTTGGCGTGAAATTATTGGGCGGTTGTTGCCGCTGAGGAAACTAGATAGCCACGCTATTGCCCACAGGAAGGTTTTGTAAACTCCCCCGTTAACCTTCAATATTTCTCTACCATTTCTACGCGCGACCGACATTTTAGGCTGAACATTATGACTCAAACTACAGGCACACGCGCGGTTACCTTCGGCAATGGCAATACGAACTGCTGCAACATAGACAATAGCGTCAACACTACCGTCTATGATCCTGACCAAGATGCCAAGATTATGCGTTGGCTCTCTCCGCTAGAGCCAGAGAACAGACACGATGGCGTGCGCACCAAACGATTTGAAGGTGTCGGGAATTGGCTTTTGGAAACGAGCGAGTGGAGGGAGTGGAGGGAGGGTAAGGGTGGAGCTGATAAGGCTGTCTTATTTTGCTTCGGGGGTCCGGGAGTGGGAAAGACGTATCTGAGGTAAGTGGCCGGGTTCTTTCGGGGGAGCAAATGTCACTAACGGCCAGAAATACTAGTTCCCTGGCGATCGACAGGCTGTGTGATCAGGCGAGGGGGGGACTAGCGGTTGCATGGTTGTATTGCGACTACCTTGCTCAGCAAGAGCAGACAGTCATCAACATAATGGGTGCGATTTTGAAGCGGCTGGTGGGCAGAGAGATCCCGGGAGATATACGGAAGGCGTTTGGGGAAGGGAGAAGGCCGCTGCTTCCAGATCTGATGCGAATTTTGAAGGAAGCGATTGCTTCGTTGCCACAAGTTTTCATATGTATCGACGCGCTAGACGAATGCCTACCCAAGGATCTTCCCGAGCTACTTGAGTCACTAAAGGAGATTGTTCGGGAGTCTCCTAGGACAAGGATATTCCTTACCGGGAGATCGCATGTCAACGGGGTCATTCAAAAATATTTTAGAGAGGCGGTTGCGATCCCTGTTAGTCCGAAAGAGAAAGATATAAGGAATTATCTAGAGATGAGGATAAATAAGGACGACAAGGAAGATGCGATGAACAACGAGTTACGGGCGGATATTGTGAGAACGATTCTGGAAAAGATGTCGGATATGTGCGTAGAGGGATTTGGGTTTCCCCTCTATTAGCAATCTATACTTACCAATAACTGCGTGTAGATTCCTCCTTGTTTCGCTGACCATTGAGGCCATCCTGGTAGAGGAGGTAGTTGCTCAGAGAAAAAAGAAACTTGAGGATACGATGCGGGGTAGCGGACTGAGCGATGCCTACACGTCAACCCTAACCCGGCTGGGGGCGCAGAAGGGAGAGAGGACGGGACTCGGGCTGAAGGCGCTGATGTGGGTGTTGTATTCGGAGAGGCCATTACGGGCCGATGAGCTCTGTCATGCCTTGGGAGTGGAGATAGGATCTACAGACCTGGATCCGGAAAACATTCCTACGATACGGGCTATCATATCATCTTGTCTGGGTCTTCTCACCTTCGAGGCGTCTTCGTCCACAGTCCGACTGGTGCACTTGACTCTGCAGGAACATCTCTCAAGCAATCCTACCCTATTCCATAGCCCCCACTCGACAATTGCGGAGGTTTGCCTGACATATCTCAATTTTGAATGTATCAGGGATCTTTCGCCAACTGTGGACTCGGACCTCTCAAGAATCCACCTTTTGGATTACGCTTCTATTTACTGGGGGGAGCACACAAGAAGGGGGATGACGGAAAATGTCAAAATACTTGCACTAAGGCTTCTCGATAGATTTGATGAGCATATATCTGCCCAACTATTGTTATTGAACACTTATCGACATATAGGCCGGGGTGCATACTTAAATCTGATGGAAGGAGAACCTAGCGGATTTATAGGCCTGCATGGAGTAGCCCTTCTCGGAATCGTGGAGATTCTTACTCCTTTATTGGAGATGAAGAAATGGGACGCTAACGCGGTCGACTTCATGGGGAATACAGCTCTCACTTGGGCAGCCCAAAGAGGGCGTGAGGAGGTCATAAAGGTGCTATTGAAGCGACGAGACGTCAATCCTAACCATGCAGATACTGGATCTGGCCGGACGCCACTCGCGTGGGCGACCAAGCGAGGACATGAGGGGACAGCGAAGATACTTTTGGAACGGGAGGAGGTCGATCCCAACATGGGGGACACCAATGGTGGACGGACTCCGCTCTTGTTAGCGGCTATGGGCGGGCATGAGGGGATATTAAGGATACTTTTGGAGCGGAAGGACATTGATCTCGATCATGTAGATACTGAATATGGCCGGACGCCGCTCTCGTGGGCTGCTGAGAGGGGGCATGAGGGAGTGGTAAAGATGCTTCTAGAACGAGAGGACCTGAATCCCAACCGGACAGACAGATTTGGCGAGACACCACTGGGTTGGGCAGCTTGGAGAGGGCATGAGGAGATAGTAAAGGTGCTTTTAGAACGAGGAGACGTCAATCCCGATCATGCAGACACCGAATATGACCAAACGCCGCTCTCTTGGGCGGCTGAGGGGGGGCATGAGGGAGTGGTAAAGATGCTTTTGGAACGAGAGGACGTCAACCCCGACTGGGCAGACATATTTGGCAAAACGCCGCTTGGTTGGGCGGCTTGGAAAGGACATGAGGAGATAGTAAAGATGCTTTTGGAACGAAGAGACGTCAATCCTGATCACGCAGACACCGAATATGACCAAACGCCGCTCTCTTGGGCGGCTGAGGAGGGGCATGAAGGGGTAGTAAAGATGCTTTTGGAACGAGAGGTCAACCCCGACCGGACAGACAGATTTGGCGAGACACCACTCGGTTGGGCGGCTTGGGAGGGGCATGAAGGGATAGTAAAGATGCTTTTAGAACGGGGGGGAATCAATCCCGATCATCCAAACACTGAAAATGGCCAAACGCCGCTCTCGTGGGCGTCTAAGAGGGGGCATGGGGGAGTGGTAAAGATGCTCTTGGAACGAGAGGACGTCAATCCCGACTGGGCAGACAGATTTGGCAGAACACCACTTGGTTGGGCGGCTACGGAGGGGCATGAGGAGGTGGTAGAGGTGCTTTTAGAGCGAAAGGAGGTTAATCCCGATCATCCAGACACCGAATATGGCCGGACGCCACTCTCGCGGGCAGCAGAAGGAGGGCACGAGGGGGTAGTCAAGATGCTTTTGGCGCGAGAGGACGTCAATCCCGACCGGGCAGACAAATCTGGCAAGACGCCACTCGGTTGGGCGGCTTGGATGGGGCACGAGAAAATAGTAAAGGCGCTTTTAGAACGAGGGAACGTGAATCCCGATGGGGCAAGCAGATTTGGAAAAACACCACTTGGTTGGGCCGCTTTGAAGGGGCATGAGGAGATAGTAAGGGTTCTTTTGGAGCGAAAGGAGGTCAATCCCGATCATGCAGACACCGAATATGGCCGGGCCCCACTCTCGCAGGCGGCTGAGGGGGGGCATGAAGGAGTAGTAAAAATGCTTTTAGAGCGAGAGGACGTCAACCCCGACCGGAAAGACAAATCAGGCAAGACACCACTCGGTTGGGCGGCTTGGAAGGGGCACAAGAAGTTAGTAAAGGTGCTTTTGGAACGTGAGAATGTGAAACCCGACCGGGCAGACAGATCTGGCATGACACCGCTGAGTTGGGCAGCTTGGGAGGGGCATGAGGAGATAGTAAAGCTGTTTTTAGAGCGAAAGGAGGTCAATCCTGATCATGCAGACACCGAATATGGCCGGACACCACTCTCGCGGGCGGCTGAGAGGGGGCATGAAGGGGTAGTAAAGCTGCTTTTGGGCCGAGGGGACGTCAACCCCGATCTGACAGACAAATCTGGCATGACACCACTCGGTTGGGCAGCCTGGGAGGGACATGAGGAGATAGTAAAGGGGCTTTTGGAGAGACAGGACGTCAATCCCGATCGCGCAGACACCGAATATGGTGGGACGCCACTCTTGCGGGCGGCAATGCGAGGCCATAGGAGGGTAGTAAAAATACTTTTGGACCGAAAGGACGTCAACCCCGATCTGACAGATAAATCTGGCATGACACCACTCGGTAGGGCGGCTGTGGAGGGACATGAGGAGGTGGTAAAGACGCTTTTGGAGAGAAAAGACGTGAATCCCGATCGCGCAGGCACCAAATATCGCCGGACGCCACTCTTGCGGGCGGCAATGCGAGGCCATAGGAGGGCAGTAAAGATGCTTTTGGAACGAGAGGACGTGAATCCCGACTGGGCAGACAGATTTGGCAAAACACCACTTAGTTGGGCGGCTTGGAAGGGGAATGAGGAGATAGTAAAGGCACTTTTAGAGCGAAAGGACGTCAATCCCGATTCCGCAGACACCGAATATGGCCGGACCCCACTATCGCGGGCGGCTGAGAGAGGACATGAAGGAGTAGTAAAGTTGCTTTTGGAACGAGACGGCGTCAACCCCGATTTGGCAGACAAATCTGGCAAAACACCACTCTGTTGGGCAGCTTCGGCTGGGCATGAGGAGATGGTAAAGGTGCTTTTAGAGCGAAAGGAGGTCAATCCCGATCGTGCAGACACCAAATATGGCCGGACCCCACTCTCGCGGGCGGCTGAGAGAGGGCATGAAGGAGTAGTAAAAATGCTCTTGGAACGAGAGGACGTCAGCCCCGACTGGGCGGACAGATTTGGCAGAACACCACTTGGTTGGGCGTCTTCGGAGGGGCATGAGGAGATGGTAAAGGTGCTTTTAGAGCGAAAGGAGGTCGATCCCGATCGTGCAGACACCAAATATGGCCGGACCCCACTCTCGCGGGCGGCTGAGAGGGGGCATGAAGGAGTAGTAAAGGTACTTTTAGAAAGAGAGGACGTCAACCCCGACCGGGCGGACGAATCTGGCATGACACCACTCCGCTGGGCGGCTCTGGAGGGGCATGAGGAGATAGTAAATATGCTTTCGGAACGAAAGGACACCAATCTCAACCAATCAGACATCCAAGATGACCGAACGCCTCTCCCCTTAGCTACGGAGCGTGGACAACACGAGGTAGTAGAGATGCCTTTGGAACGGAATGACTTCCGTCCCGCTATCCCTGATAACCGGAACCAACCCCCACTCTCGTTACCTCTCCCCCAACGGCATGACGGAGTTGCAATGACCCTGCTAGAACGAGATGATCTTGATTCCAACAAAGCCAATCATAGTGGCCAGCCCGCCCCCCGGCCCTCCGCCCTCCCTACACACGAGTTTGTGGAGATGCAGTTCGGCTCTCATGATCCTAATACCGACATCACTAACTCCAATACTCAGCCTACGCTCTTACCGTCGGCCCAGGGGGGGCAGCCGAGGTTACTCAACCCCCAAGGCCCTGTTTCCAAGTCCACAGTTCGCCGCCCCTCAACCCATCGACCCTGGTGGTCCCGACATTTTTCCATTCGACCTCGGAAGCTCTTCTCCTTCCTAAAGAAAACCAAAAACCATCCTAACAACCACTAAGCAATCCCCTCGTTTGCGCTGGACCTGTGTTCTGTTGTTACCTCTCTTCTTCCTCCTTTCACCTTCCTCCTTCATATTCCTCCTTCCCCGTTACTGGATACATGCTTATTCCATAGCCATTGCTAGGCGGAGGGTTACTATGGGTAATCTTTAGACGCAAATGGGCATTTGTAAGGTTATTATACTGGTTTCTTCTAGCTATCACTGTTTATCTAAATTTTGATTCTCTCCCCGTGTTCCTTGCTTTGGGGTTCTGGTTAGATCTGGTCCTGTCGTCATATTCCCCCGATTCATTCCTGGTGTCCCGCTCTTCGTTAACCTAGTATATGTCTTACATTTGCGGGTGGTGGCGTATATTAAAGTGCCATTTGTGACGATTAATTTGGTAGAATTGATGGATAGCAAGCTTAAAGCCCATACTAAATTCGTGAGCCGCTAGTTTATCTTCTCCCGATAACCCCCTTCAGTGAGGCTGAGTGGCCACCAGCAGCCCCCCCCCCCTTATAGGCCACAGTACTCCAATATTTGTTCTGCACTGTAGTAGAGGAGGGTGTTCCGAATGCTTGAGGCACAACCCTAACCCTAGCATACAGGATCTAATACCTTTTTTAACACCAGCGAGTTAGTATGGGCTAGCTAAACTATATTCTGTAAATATATGGGGTCGTGAGTTGGCAACCTTGTCGGGAGTATTTGTGGGGCATGATATTAGGTGTAGCTCCGGCACGCCATAGATATATTATGGTATGATACTACAAAAACTTGAACATGACAGTGACACCGGAAAGGCCTTTATGAGCCAGTGTATGGCACTGTATAGTACTGTGTCTGCCTCCTACCTCATTCTACCATATGGTGATGGGAGGGAAAATTCACCGGCAAAATGATATTAATGTAACTCCATCCGAATCTTTAATTGGCTCCTAGGGGTTGTTTCCCATCCTATCTCTGCGTTCTCCAACGGAAGATTCTGCAGTTGAATGAGAAGCAGCCGGGGGGTGAATTCTATTTACTGCGCGATCTCAAATGAAGACGAATACCTTCATATCGCAGCCAAAGCAAAATGGTACTGTATATTTTCCTCCCCCGGAGCAGCGCCTTTTCCCTCTTGGAGCAAGTCTATTTTGCTTGCCTCCATGCCTCCTAGGATGAAGGTTGTAATTGTTGAAGAAGAGTATACAAAGTCTTAAGTGTATTTTATTTTTTGCTTGTATAGTTGAGGTTGTCTGAATTATTATTGCTGGAATTTGGATGGGGTATTTGGTTGAGAGGTAAAAGTGTTCGAGTTTATTTGACACCCCGCCGTATTTGGTTGCCGGTTGGGGAGCAATTAAGATTTATAGGGGGAATCTAGTTTCAGGAGCAAAGGGAAGCTATAGGGGAATATTGTGAGATAGCTTTCCGGATATCTGTGCTGCTAAACACTCTTGTATGCACATTTCTTTATTCTGGTTCGTGCTCTGTGAAATGTGAGAACTTTGGAAACAAGTGTAGAACACACTGCCCAGTCTTGTTCAATTTCTCAATTGCACGGGGTTTCACAATATTCTCACAGAGAATTTTGTCGAATGGCTGTACAAGTATAATACACTACAGTGCCTTAGGTTTGCATAGAACAGTATCGTGTTCTATAGTGATCCGCAATGCCGAGCCAGGCCCCCAAAACCTGTCAAAGCCACAACTGGGTTGGTATTTCTTGGCATGGACATGATTGGACGGCAGGGTTGTTGCCACAAGAGCAGCCACATCGCTGCGCTTTTCTTCAGCTTTCCCGACAGGGGGTTTTGCAAACTCCCCCCCACTCCCCCTACATTTCGCTTTTCATGCATTCCTATACTAAACCAACATTTTGGACAGGGCATCGTGGCTCGGATTGCGCATACACGATTAATCAAATTCGGCGACAGCAATTCCAACTGCGGGAACATAATTGGGAGCTACAACAGAATCGTTCATGGATCCGACGGGGGTGCGCAGATTATGCGTTCGGTCACTCCTCACCGGATGACAGACACCACGCGCATCAACCGAGTTGACCGTGCCAGAGATTGGCTTTGGGAAACAGCGGGTTTCGGAAGTGCAAGGGGGATAGAGTGGAATTGATCAGGCTGTCTTGTTCTCCTCCGGGAACTTGGGAGTGGGTAAGACATACTTGACGTGAGTGGGTGCTTTGAAAGAAGCGAGTGTCACTGACGGGGAGAAATCCCAGTTCCCCAGTGATCGACAGGTTGTGCGATTAGGCAAGGCAGGAAGATATCGCGGTCGCGTCCTTGTGCTACTGTTTTTGTGTTCAGTAAGGGGAGACGGTAGTGGGGATTATCTGGGGATGAGGGTAGCTAGGGACGACAAGCTAGAGGGGATGAGTGATGATTTATAGGCTGGTGTTGTGAGCGTCATTATGGAAAAGATGTCTGATATGTGCGTAGTAGGATTTGGTTTCCCCTTTATCGGCGAAATATACTTACGAAAGATTGTGTGTAGATCTCTCCTCGTTTCGCTAAAAATCGACGCTATCCTACGGGAAGTTACATTTCGTCGGGGAGGCAAGAAATTTGAATAGGTGGCCGAGGGAATGGGCTGACCGATGCAGGCACAGTAATTCTTACTGGACTGAAGGAGCAGAGGGGAAACGGGTCGGTACTCGGAATGAAGGTGCTATTGTGTTTGTTGTACTTAGAACGGTGCTTGTCGGCGGAGAAGCTGTCGGGCATCAGGAGTGGAGATAGGGTTTGCGTATCTAGATGCGGAAAACGTACTAGTGCTACAGACACTCCTGTCATCTTGTCTGAGGCCTGCGACTGTCGAGGGATTTTCGTCTACAGTCAGACTAACGCACTCTACCCTTCCGAAACACCCCCGGACGATTCGGCTCTATTTCATAATCCTCACTCAATTGCCGAGGTTCGCTAGCCATACGTGAGTCCCAGATATATCGTGGCCCTTTCACCAACTCTTCGCTCGAGTCCCTCAATAATGCCCCTTCTAGAATATGGTTTTTTTTTTACTGGGGTGTCCGCACAAGAAGGGGCACTGCAGGGAATGTCGAGACACTTACGTCCAGGGTTCTCGCCAGGTTTGATGAGCATATATCTATTCAACCGCTCTTACCGGTATTGTGTTAGAATAAAGATCGACTCCCGGATATCATTTGTTACTAGAGGGGAGCAGCTAGAGAATTTATAGGACTCGGAGTCGCGTATCCCGGGACCATGGAGATGGTTGCTGCCCTTTTGGAGATGAATGGGACATTAATGCAACTGATTGCGTGGTATTGGATAATAAGATACACCATCTTATGCAATCACACACGTCTATCTGCTGTACGACACACCTACGTGATTACACGGCTCACAGACATTTCCTTGGGCGTGGCGTTGTATATGCTGAGGCACTGGGGGGGGTACGGTATATGTGGCGGAGGATTTTCCTTTTGATTGCCATATAGTTCAATAGCGCAAGCGCGGAAGTGCATCTTTGGGTCTAAACTCTATTTTGTTCAAATCCTATGATACCTACGAACTTTATCGCAAAACGTGACAAGATATCAATAGCTTCACACAGGCGATACGACTCTTATCTGGGCAATTCCGAGCGCGGCCGGTTGATATATTAGTCACGTGCCTGATCAAAATGCGCAGCGACCAGAAGGCTCACCAAATCTTTTCTTATCTGACCCACGTGACTGATATATCTATCAGCCGCCGTAGTAGTGGAGGACGTGAGGAGCTGGCAAGATGCTTCCAGGATGAGAGGACGTCAATCCTAACTGGCAGCCACCATACTGTATGCTGATGGGCGGACGCCACTCGTGTTTCCCGCTATGTACTCAGTACACTACTTCTATTCTCATCGTGTATTCGGAATACGGTTGCTATAAAAGTACAGGAAGGTTTGTCAGAATTATTTGAATTATCGAAGATCTGATGTCTTTAATACAAAGAGGATAATGTAACTGATGGTAAGTGAAAATAATGATGATTATGAAAATAGTGACAGCAACTGTGACGGTAGGATGAGGGAAGGTGTTCATTCACAGTTGAGGGTAGCCTTGATGCCGCTTTTCAAGCACAGTGCAATAAATTCTAAAGTGTTAGTCTATTCTCATACATGGGCTTCACTAGCTACTGGCGCCACTCACCGCAATCTTTCAAAAAGCATGAACACTATATTTTCTATGGGCTTGTGATGGCTCTTCCAAAATGGGAAACAAATTTTGGTACGGAAATGACTTGTATGTGAACTAAGAGGTAATAAAAGAGAACAAGCTTGGCCTGGTATGAGTATGAGAATAAATGATGTAAGGAGTAGAAATTACTACTAGCCATGTTGGTCATAGTAATAAGAAATAAATCTTTAATATTACCTGATTCCGAATACGCGATGAAAATGGAAGTACTGTTATCTTAATTCTCACACACCAACGTGTACTGAGAACAAGAAAATCGGTGGTATAGTATCTACTTAACTGAAGTGGAGAAGTACGGGAAAACAACTGTCACTCTCAAAGAACCTTCATGTAGAAAACAAAACCTTACAAGTCACGATCAATCTCAATTTACTAAGCTATGTCGCAAAACAATCCCACAAACCGCACAAAACAGAAAATCCCCGTCCCAAAGAAAGCCCAACCCAGCAGGTTGTCTGACTAGCTAAGTACAGGTCCAATTTCCTCCTTCAAACACTCACGATCCTTGTTGCCGTTGTCCTC
>Ga0307510_10005869_pt1 | contig 14646 bp, 16 predicted proteins | sample 12_EM_MG_FD_207224 | JGI IMG/M metagenome (GOLD analysis project Ga0307510, IMG submission 207224) | Populus trichocarpa ectomycorrhiza microbial communities from riparian zone in the Pacific Northwest, United States - 12_EM | ecosystem: Host-associated > Plants > Roots > Unclassified | place...
TCTCCAACTCCAATGTACCCCGTCGAGTCTTTATCAAATACTTGAAACCCCCGAACAAACTCATCCGGCTCCCCCGGATCACGGAATCCATTCGGACGGTTCAAGATTTTCAAAAACGACTCAAAATCCACTTGCGTTTTGAACTAAATATTAGCTACAAGTTTTTGAAGGGGGGCGTGGCGGGGGCACTTACGATCGCCTTTAGGTGCTGAGTTGTGGATCAGATCGTCAACCTCTGCGTTCGTGGGGTTCTGTCCGCAGGCTCTAAGAAGGTCGCCGAGGGAGCTTAACGGGATACGTCCGTTCCCACGCTTGTCGAAGAGAGCGAAGGCCTCCTTGTAGTTTGTTGTCGCCTTGATCAGGGGGTTGAATATTTTAGCCTTTTTCTCATCTTCTCCTTTTTGTTCTTTCTTTCTCGCCCTGCTGTTTTGCTGCAACCCGAGCTACAAAGAGGGAGAGAGAGGGAGGGTCTTCTACTCACCATTTTTTTGAGTTCGTTCTTTGTATACGAGTATGGGTTTGGTATTCGAGGGGGAAAGAAATGATAGAGGGGCAAGCCGACGGGAAGTGTGATGGGGATGGGATGGGATGAAGAGTGGAGGTACGGACGGTTGGACTTCTGTTGGTGGGGAGGTTGTGTTTGGGGGGTTTTTTTTGAACAATTTAAGGGTGTTTGTTTGTTTTGCACAACAGAGAGGTCGCCAAGGTAGGGTGGTGCGGCTAACCCTGCAGTTTGTCTTCCAATCCCACGTTTCAGCTCCAGGCTCCAGACTCCACCAACCAGAGTGATCGCATATGATCGGATGCTGGCGATCCTGAGCTTTCACCTTGGTTGTCCTTCTCTGCTCATTAAGTATGACATATTCGCACTGTCGTTTCCTCCTTTCATTGGCATTTTCTCAATCTATGATACACCGACTCGTAGACAATCAATAAAAGATTTGCGCTCTAGGATATCTACCCACTCTAAGGTACCATGAAGTTGATAGCTAACTCCCCGACCGGCGACCGGTCCTCCTGAAAGAGAAGCAAATAGTGTCTCTATTCCAATAATTAACAACGGGGTTTCGGGTTTTCCCCTTCAGGGGCAATGAATCGCTTTTTGCTCTCCCCGCGGGTATCATGCCTAGGGATACTTTCTAGGTTTCCGTGAATCTACCCGCACCTGGCACCCACTCACGAACGCTATAGCACAACTGGGGTGAATTGCAATACCAGGACGCAATGTTAGTAGGATTGCACCGGGGACCGTCCTAGCAAACTACGGCTTCCAACAGCAGTAGTCTTGTGATCGGGGTTGGCCACATTGTATAACAGTTTAAGGACGGAGGTGCCGGTGTACCCTTGGGCATGTCCATGGTCATGGCAGATGGCGTGGAATGGGGCCAGAGTGCGTGGACTACCTATGGGGACACCTGCAATGAGTATTGATCATGTATTTAAGCTCACTGTTTTCTCTTATATCTTATCAAAAACAACACCCCTCTTGGCATCACGCTGTTAGGGTCTCCCACAGCACTACTGTAATTAGTGTTAATTGTTAGCTCCATATCGGTCGACCTTCGCGCGAAGGAATTGACACTGTATGAAGTTGGGGATTTGTGGCACAATCGTGATTTCACATATTGCCAACCAATCCCCAAAGGAGCTTTCGGTTACGTAGAACTCCCATGCTGTGCTTGTACGGTGCTCTACTCGTAATGTCCTGACGTTTGTGAACACAACTGCTATTGCATGGTGCCAAGATCAGGGCAAAAAAGCTGAATTTTGGCGGTATGCAATAGCAGTTGTGTTCACAAACGTCAGGACATTACGAGTACAAATGTTTGAGAGCAAAGGCTACGGTATTGATCCTTGCAGATGGCCACTTGTGCCTCTGGCAGCTTACGCTCCTGCCCTTGGCACGTAGAGAAGCGGCCTGACCGTGCCAAGGTTGATCTAACCTCGGCTCCCCACGTTCCATATCCAAACCCTCCGATACCCATTCCGGAGACTTAAAAAAACGGCTATTAGTATGATACGATACGAGTACAGCATTACCACCTCCCGGTCTCCTAACCCAACTCCTATACCAACGCAAACCACTTATCACCTCACAACATAATACTTGGCCAAAAATGTTCCGCACATCCCCACCTCTCGCAAACAACCTCATCCTAACCTTCCCATCGCCCCGCATCCTCGTTGTAACGATCAACCGCCCCCAGGCAATGAACTGCATAAACAGCCAAACCCATGACGAGATGTCACAAGTATGGCGCTGGTACGATGATGAGCCATCACTCCGCTGCGCAGTGGTCACAGGAAGCCCCCAAGGCAAGAGGAAAGCTTTCTGCGCAGGCCAGGACTTGAAAGGTCCGTCCCACGCTCGTGGCCCGTGTTGCGGAGCATAGCTAACGAGGGCAGAGTGGAACGACGTTCAATCCAGCGGCACCAGCTCCGGCGTCGCCCACCCTGAAGGCGGCTTCGGCGGCCTCTCCCAGCGCAGTGGGAAAAAACCCGTGGTAGCTGCGGTCGACGGGCTCGCACTCGGCGGGGGTATGGAGATGCTAGTCAACATGGATATGGTCGTTGCCTCAACCAGCAGTATGCTGGGACTTCCGGAGGTCAAGCGTGGAGTTGCGGCGTTTGGTGGCGCATTGCCGCGGTTGACGATGAGTGTGGGATTACAGCGTGCGAGCGAGCTCGCGCTGACTGGAAGGATGTTAAGTGCAAGTGAGGCGATGGAGTGGGGGTTGGTTAATAGGGTTGTTGGGGATGGGGATGGGGAAGTGCTCACGGCAGCTATAGCAGTTGCGAAGGAGATTGCGGGGAACTCGCCGGATAGTGTTATTGTGAGTCGGGCCGGAGTGAGGAGTGCTTGGGAGGGGAGAGGCGTGGAGGAAGCGACGAGGAGAGCAAGGGAGGGGGTGGGGATGGGGCTGGAGACTGGGGAGAACATCAGGGAAGGCGTGAGGGCTTTTGTGGAGAAGAGGGAGCCGAAGTGGGTGGATTCTAAATTGTAGGTGTGTATCTGGGGCCGGGGTTTGATCGGTATATGTCAATAATATGACATTTTGGGGACTTGCACAGAGTGATGGACTATTTTGTATCATGCTAGCATGTTGCCGTGTACGAATTGGGTTATTTTTTATATATGATTTCTATTGGATTTGTCTCTTCAACTCAAAGATGGATATTCGTCACTCTAATCAGGTAAAAACGAGGGAACGGGCTATCAGTTGCGCACTAAGAAGCAAAAGCCCTTCACAGTAATAGCCGTTACTGAAATGCCGCTGCAGATAACTCCACACTTTGCCGTTCCCTTTCCCAAGCTAGCCAATCGGAGCGCGTAGTCCTGATCATGGACACAACAGTTAGTAGCAAAATCTTCATGCAAACAAGGTTTTCCGAGGGAAACATACGGCAATAGTCCCATCCCATTAACCTTCCATATACCAAGAGCAATCGTAGCGATTTGAAGCCCAATATAAGCAAGCTTGACCGGCCAGAGTCTTGTGTGAGTCCTTTCGTTATCGAACCGAGCAAAGGTGCTACCAACGGTGGAAAGTGCCTTAAGGGGGTTCATGAATAACATGACGGTCATCATGATGGAGAAGATTTGGAGTGTATTGCCGGACATGTACATCATTATAGCGTTCATAGGGATAGACTTTGCAGGTGCCAGGGCGAGCTCCCATGCTTTCTTGAGGAATAGATCATCGGTTTCAGTGGGCGTAGGGGTCGGGTGAGATTTGCTTGATTTTCCCTAGAATAAAGGTAAGTAGAACTCACTTATGATGATCACAATAGGGTACATAAAGCATACTTTGCCAGCGGAGCCCTGAGAAAAGCCGGGGGGGTCGGGAATGGAGGGATTAGGTCTAGGACGAGAGGACGGAAGGTTGTTTAGATCAATCACCCATTGAGGGGAAGGTGGGGGAGGGAGACGAGGAGGGCCGTGAGGTGCCATAGCTATCGCTTGGTGGTGGATTATGTGGAAAGGAGCAGGTCAGTCGGTATCGTGAACAGGTGCTCGGATGGCGGAGTTTGTTCGGAGCGAGGAGTTGAGTGAGATGGGACGATGAGCTGAGGGTTGAGGTCAAAGCAAAGAAACGGCCCTCCTTTCGGCTACATCCGCTGACTAATCAACCCTTTTCCACCTGAGCACCAGTAGGAAGTGAAGCTCCCCCAAACTCACTCCTCACATTAAAATACCCTCTGTGCCTCTACCACCACATCTACTCCATAATAACCTTTACCGGCACTCCTCAGAATCTCCTACTTCATTATTGTTCGTAATGGCTAGCGGAGGTGATGCTCGTTTTTTTGCGCGAGTATGCTCCTCTGTCAGTATGCTCTGGGGTGTGCCTGCTAACATCGTGAATTGTAGGGCAAAGTCGCCGAGCTCCGCGCTGAACTCAACAGTGATAAGAAGGACAAGAATTTCGCCAGAAAAAAAATTACGCTTAAGAAAATCGTGGCAAATATGACTATGAGTAACAATGATATGGCAGCATTGTTTCCAGACATAATCAACTGCATGGAGATACAAGCCCTAGAGATTAAGAAGATGTTCGAGCACCTCCCTAGCTGGGGCGTGCGAGCTTGAGGTCGGAGGGGTTTGCGAGCGGAATTGCTGATATGGCAGTGTGAATCGCAGGTGTTTCCTCTTCTTGGTAAACTACGGTCGAATGAAGCCCGATCTAGCTCAGCGTGCGCTTCCAATTCTGATCAGAGTACCGTCCCCGCAACGATGGCCCCCATTGTTATTCCTTTTACTTCTTAGCTGACCCATTTAGGATATGGATGATCATAGCCCACTTGTGCGAGCTTTGGCGCTGCGAACGATGTCTTACATCCACGTCCCCCAGTTTGTCGAAGCTGCAGTTGCCCCGCTGCGGCATCTCCTCCGTGACCCCGATCCCTACGTCCGAAAAACGGCGGCATTTTGCGTTGCGAAGCTTTACGACCACGATAGAGATCTGGTAGAGGGTAGTGGGAGCGGGAACGAGCAAGGGTTAATTGAAGGGTTGAACGGACTTTTGAAGGACGATAATCCGACGGTTGTTGCTAGTGCTTTGGTGGCATTGATGGATATCTGGGAGAGGAACGAGAGTATAAAACTCACGATCGATCATACGAATGCGAGCAAAATCGTTCAGATTCTACCAGATTGCTCAGAGTGTGTGACCCCACGATGTTGAGTTTGATAGTGTCGCTTGCCTTGGCTCTGTATTCTTATGTTGAGGAAAGTGCTAACTCTCCTAGATGGGGCCAAACATATATCCTAGAAGCGCTAATGGCCTACGTTCCTCAAGAATCTACCGAAGCAGTCATAATGGCTGAGCGGATTTCACCTCGGCTGCAACACTCTAACTCTGCTGTGGTTCTTACCTGTATTCGTGTGATTCTCTACTTGATGAATTATATTGCGGATCAAAAGGAGATTTCAACCCTTTGCCGAAAGCTATCACCACCACTTGTTACTTTATTAGCGAAAGGACCCGAAGTACAATATCTTGCGCTAAGGAATGCTTTACTAATATTACAACGGCGACCAGAAGTACTCAGGAATGATATCAGAGTATTTTTCTGCAAATACAATGATCCTATCTATGTTAAGGTCACTAAATTAGAGCTGATATTTATGTTGGCAAACGAGGACAACATTGAAGAGGTTCTGACAGAATTGCGGGAGTGAGTATCCTCTTGCCCTCTTTTGTCACTTTATTTTAGAGTGATATTAAATCCAACGGCTACAGATATGCCACTGAGATCGACGTTCATTTCGTTCGCAAATCAGTCAGAGCCATTGGGAAATTGGCTATTAAAATTGAACCAGCTGCTCGCCAATGCATCAACACTCTCCTTGAGCTTGTCTCAACAAAAGTCTCCTATATTGTGCAAGAAGCTACCGTAGTAATCCGGAATATCTTCCGCAAATATCCCAATGAATACGAATCTATAATTTCAACACTCTGCGAGAATCTCGACTCTCTGGACGAGCCGGAAGCTAAGGCTGCCATGATCTGGGTTATTGGCCAATACGCGGACAGAATTGAGAACAGTGATGTCCTTCTTGAAGACTTCCTCTTCTCCTTCCAGGACGAGCCAGTAGAAGTGCAACTTGCCCTGCTGACGGCAACTGTAAAACTTTTCATCCAACGCCCAACAAAGGGACAAGATCTGGTGCCAAAAGTACTTAAATGGGCGACTGAAGAAACAGATAATCCCGATCTTCGCGACAGAGGCTACATGTACTGGCGGCTGCTCTCGGCAGACCCTGCAACAGCAAAGAAGATAGTAATGGGCGAGAAGCCACCTATCACCGCGGAGACTGAGAAACTGGACCCCACTACCCTTGAGGAAATGTGCTTGAACGTGGGGACTCTAGCAACAGTCTATCTCAAGCCTGTTAACCAGGTGTTCCGAACCGCCCGTCCAAAGAGGTTGGCGGATAGTCCAGCTTTACAGAGACACACACTTCCAACCGCAATTGCCGAACAAGCACATAGAAGGGCGCTCCAGCCTGAGCAGCAGCAGCAGCAGCTAGTGGAACAGAGGACTTCAGAGGAGGGCATGGGAAATCTACTTGGCGGTGATCTTGCGGCAGCGGTTGATGCCGCTGATGATTACTTTTCTGGGAGTGGAGGAGGATCAGGGACAAACCCGTTTGCAGTTAGTGGAGGGCCAGTAGCTGGTGGCGGACAATACGGTTCGTTTCCCTCTTTCACCCCTACCCGGATTATCGCTGACCTCCAATTTAGTTGTCAATCAAAATGCGCCCCAACCTATATATTCTCCCCAACAGGGGGGTGATCTACTACTATTGTAGAGCGAGGGGTGTTTGAGAATTCAAATGTATTGGCTTCCCTTTATGCGACACGAACGGGGTGGGTTGGGGCCGCAAGAGTACCTAAGAGCTTTTCTATTTCGTATACCATTTTTGATTCTTTAAAATCTTGTATTTATACCCTCTAGCTCTCAACCATGGCCCATCACCTATCCAGTAGTCTCAATTTCACTATATCATGAGTTTGGCTTTTTGTTATCAAGTTAGGGGATGATATAAGCCCAGACACCTAATATTTAAACATAAAGATCAGCTTATTAAAGGAACCGCACCAACTCATCCCCTGGATGCCGAATCAATCAATCGAGATTAATCCCAACCTCCTCATCTAGGATACTGCAAAACTTCTCACTGCCGCTAGCAGGGAAATGCTTAAACTCGAAAGTCTCCGCCTTTGCAACAGCCTCCTGAAGGTTTCTACTTAGAAATACCGTCATCAGCTAGCTCGTCCCAACACCTCTTCCAACATAGCAAGCCTCTTCCAGCCCCACAAAAGACAAAAAGAAAAACTTACTCTACAAACCCCTCAACTAAATACCCTACTCCACCTAGCTCCTCCGCTAGCTCCTTCTGATGGTTATCCATAAGCGCAGAATTGACCACAACAACTAGTCGTTTCTGGAACCTCAGTGTATCAAGAATACTCCCGCTGCCAGCATGTGAGATGACCAACTCCGCATGGGCAACCTCTGTGCGAAGGTCGTCTGTGAAGCTGAAGCCGGTGAGCTCGATGCTGCCGCAGGACGGCAGCGCCGCGGCGGAAAGGGTCTGGAAGAGCTTTTGGCAGTCGCCGTATTGGATGCGGAGGTTTGTATAGCCGAGTGATTGGAGGGTAGCCAGGAAGGGGGCTGAGAGAGCTGCAGAGAGGAGTGAGGGGAAGGGGGAAGTCGCGCCGGTTGTTACGAGGATGGTTTTGGTGGGGGTATCGGGCATTGCTGCTGTGGTAGCGGCTGCGGCACCGGGTGGTGCTGGCGGTGCTGGCGGGTTAGTGGTTGGGGGATGGGCGGATGCGGAGATTTATTAATGGTTGGATGGACAAGGCACTCGAGTATACTACCGTATTCGTAAAGCAGAAGTTTAGTTTGAGAATTTTGTGCGGTCGGACTGTTTGTGTGTGAAGTGGGTACCTAGTCACGTGGTGATAGCTCTCATAGAGCATCACTCGTAGAGATTGGACATGTTGTAGTGGCTTGAGGACGGCTTCTAGGTTCTCTTGGGGTTTGGTTCGTGGACTGAATAGTGTTTGTCTCTTTTTCTCCACATATACATGTCAATACCTGATACCTTTAGCTGTATTTCGCTGGTTTCATTCACAGCCCCTATCCTACTAGCCCTATTCTAATATTACCAAGGCATTTTTTTTATGATACAATGGCTAGCTATCTCCTATGATCTCTGGCATAGCCAGCTTGCCCCCTACGGCATTAAGTATGGATAGCATTCTTATTGCAGAAAAATCGTGATACCTTGAACTAGTGAAAACTTGTGATTAAGGCGGTTCATATTAGAATCTTGTATATCACACTATTATATTCTAATTTTCAGCACTTTTGTCTTGAGAATTGCATAAAAATCTTTATTCCATCTACAAAATACCCAAGAGTCATAAATCCAATGTTGGATATACATGTCCTTGGGTTCTTGAGGGAGGGGGGATTGATGGTTTGCTTGTATTGCACAGGTTTGGATCATTCGGATAGGGATCTCTCAAAAAAAACAATATGCTTTAATCACGTGCAAAGTCCTGTCCCCTTGCCACTTAACGCGTCTCCCCGAACTGCCCTGAAGCCATGACCTCCTTATCCACTCGAACCGCAAAGGACAATGGACCCCAAATTAAAGCGAAAGCGCGCCTCAAATGCCAAATCAAACACAGCAAAGAAGCCTCGAAAAGTGCCTGCCGAAGAAATCCCCCCAGCGTCAGTCCCGACGCTATGGCCGCTACACTTCAAGAACCTCCAAAAACTTCACGAAGCTTTAAACCTCATATACACCTTCTGTACACAGCGTAAACACGTCGTGACGACCTTTGATATGCTGAAATCTGCCGTTGAGGGTCAGGCAAAGAAGGAATTGACTGTCGAGGACGTTGCGCAGATGAAGTTTCTTGTGCCGAAGAATTTGCGGTTTGCCTATGTCGATGAGGAGTTGTTGCAAATTCACGTTGTGGGGCAGGCGAAGGATATATACGAAGCCGGGAAGGAGACACCGAGGATGGTCTTGTTCCTGGAGTTTCCGGATGGGGAAGTCAAACAGAAGAGCGGGAAGGCATCGGTGGCTTCTCAGAAGGCGGTTTTGGCACTTGTTAAGAAGCGGAATGAGGACTTTGTCGCAGCCGTGAACAACTTTTTGAACGGCTGTGCTGAGAAGGGGGTCGATTCCGTTGAGCGCCTCATGGATGGATGTCACGAGCATGTTCCTAGACTGCCGGGGCATCCTCAGTCAAGTTCGCGGGAATCATTGTCAACGGGAGGTAATATCGAAATCCCAAAGGAACGCAAGCCAATCGCGGAAATCATCGAAGAAATAAAGGGCTTGGACCTTTATCGTCAACAGATCGTGCCGAACGGGCATAGAGTGATCCCTCCGCAGGAGGCTGCGTTTGGGGACCTCAAATTTCTTCTTTCACAAGCGCTCGTTAACGCATTATATACTGCACATAACGTTACTCGATTATACATTCACCAAGTGGAAGCAATTAATAATTTACATGATGGACATAATGTTATTGTTTCTACCTCTACTTCTTCTGGGAAGTCGTTAATTTATCAGGTTCCAATTCTACATACAATGGAAAGGAGTGCCTGCGCAAGGGCTATGGCAATTTTTCCGACTAAAGCACTGGCACAGGATCAGAAGAGGAGTCTTATGGAAGTGCTGGGGTACATGACGGATGTTCTCGGCGAAGTAGTAGTTGATGCCTATGATGGAGACACGGAGTTGGAAGACAGAGACAAAATACGACAAGAGGCTAGGGTAATATTCACTAATCCGGATATGCTCCACTGCAGTATATTGCCAAATAAGGATAGATGGAAGGAGTTTCTTCAAAACCTGAAATACGTAATAGTTGACGGTGCGTGTTTCCACTACAGTGTGTGAAATGAATCTAAGAGATTAATTTATTGGTAGAGTTACATGTCTATAATGGATCATTTGGGTCTCACGTTGCATTTATCATGCGAAGGCTCCGACGAGTATGTGCTTTATTTGGTAATACCGGGGTACAATTTGTGTCTTGTTCAGCAACTGTTGCCAATCCCGAAGCTGTAAATGCTCCTATCTCTTGGTCGCGCGGGATAATAGCTAATTCGGTTAGCACATGCGGACTATATTTGGAGTCGGCTCCGTCAAGCTAACTGAGGTGGATGGATCTCCCGCTGGTAGGAAAGAGTTTCTTTGCTGGAATTCACCCTATAAAGACCCTGAAAACCCATCGCTTGGGCGTGTGGATCCAGTCTCGGAGAGTGCCAGTTTATTTGCACAGTTGATATTGCGTGGTATTAGAGCTATTGCCTTCTGCAGGGCGAGGAATGCTTGCGAGCTGCTGGTGAAGGAGGTGAAGAGTGAGTTCGCGAGATTGGATCGGTCAGAGGTTGCGCCTAGGGTTATGGCTTATAGAGGAGGATATACCCCGCAGGATAGAAGGCGGATAGAGAAGGAAATGTTTGAGGGGCATTTGCTAGGTATCGTGGCAACAAGTGCATTGGAACTGGGGGTGGACATTGGTAGCTTAGGTATTTCTATCTGCTGATAAAAGTCCTTTACATAGGCTAACGTACATGAGAGATGCCGTTATCATGGTCGGATTCCCACATTCAATATCTAGCCTACGTCAGCAAAGTGGGCGAGCCGGGAGAAGGAACAAAGATTCTCTCTCAATCCTAGTGGCGGGTTCAACCCCTCGGGACCAATTCTATATGGACAATCCCGACGAAATATTCACCAAACCAAACGCCGAGCTCCAAGTCGACCTAGAAAACCCCATAATCCGCGAAGGCCATCTTCAGTGTGCCGCCTACGAGGTCCCCGTTAACTCACTAGAGGACCCCCAATTCTTTGGGCACAACCTCGAAGATTTCGCCAGATCCAAACTAACCCGAGGAAACATCGGATCTTACCATCCTCACGAACGTTATCTTCCATATCCATCCAAACTAGTCTCCATCCGCGAAGGCCCCGACCCGGAGACACACATATCCGTAATAAACATTACAAACAGCACTAACCAAGTTATTGAAATCCTAGACCCAGATCACGCGACATTCACACTCTACGAAGGCGGTATATTCCTCTCTCAGGGGCAAACATACATCGTCAAGAACGTCAACCTGAGCGGCAAGTACGCGGCTGTGGAGAGCTTAACAGTAGACTGGACCACAAGGCCGCAGGACTACACAGACATAGACCCCATCGAAACCACCGTCGTGCACATAATCCCGGAGTCCCCGTCGAAAGCATTCTACGGCACCATCCGCATTCACACCATCATCTATGGGTTTCTCAAAATCGATAGAGCGAAGCGGGTCCTCGATGCTGTGGAAATTGACTCACCGCCCATTACCAAGCTGGCAAAGGGGATGTGGTTAGATGTGCCAGCTTCCGCACTAGACATCCTAACGCTTAAAAACATAGATGCCGTAGCGGCAGTGCACGCAGCTGAACATGCAATTTTGAACCTCTTTGGGAACTTCGTAACGAGCGTGTCGGGCGCTGTTAAGACGGAGTGCAAGAGTGCTGTTAAGAGTGAGGAGGTAAAAGGAAAAGGAAAGGGGAAGCCCACATTGAAGAGGAAGTCTAGAACACGCCCGGCTAGGTTGGTGTTTTATGACGTGGGGGCTACGGGAGTGTATACTCTCCGGGCGTTCGAGTCTGTCCATATTTTGCTCAGGCATGCAATTGAGAAGATGGAAAGGTGTTCGTGTTCAGATGGGTGTTTTGAATGTATTGCACCTGAAAGTCATTATTCAAGGCTTGGATTGCTGATAGGACATTGTGCAGGCATCAAGAGCGAACACTGTCAAGAGAGAAACGCGCTAATGTCTAAACCTGGCGCTCATGTTATCCTCCGGAAGATGCTGGGGTTAGAAGTAGATCTTGAGAAGGTTCCGGATGGATTTGTAGATGGGAAAAGTGCTGTTTCTCGGGATAAGGTGTCCCTTGCTGAGGAGATTGGGACGGGTGGGGCTCCGGAGTGAGGTTGCTGTGGTGCTAATATTCAGGTTTGGGTTGGGTGGCTTGTTTGTATATTATTCAGACGCAGACCACATTATGGCGGCGGGTGGTGGTGGTGGGGTAGTTGATACTGGGCGGTGTGGTGTAGATGGCGGTGGATAGATATAATTAGTGGTGTCGTTTAATCTGGATGGTATAGTACCTCATACCGTCGCTATCCGGACATAGAACCCCACCGTTTCGGCTTAAGTCTATCGCGGCCGGATCCTCACTGCTCCAAGCCACACAAAACCCATTCAATCCAAATATCATACAATACGGGGCCCTTCACATATACAATAATTTATTCCTCCCCACGATTACCCACCATTCCACAACAAAAAACAAACGCCTCTCCAGCGATGTCCCTAAGGAGGAAAGAAAAGCCGCAAGTGGAATCATTGACCCCGCGAGACCTAAGTTACATGGTGGATGACCTTTGTAGAAACGATTAGCAGCCAGCCAAGCTTCAGAGCTATGGTTGCGGTTTAGCGAAGGGGTTAATTGCCGTAGCAATTAACTTATCGTACCCGCTGGAGGAGGAAGTGAGGAAATAGCGCATGTGAACCATGAGTTAGGTATGTGCACAGAAAGTACAAAATTGTGACAGTATTTCGTGCTCTCTCCAGCCTCGTGCTATACGTGAGGCACTATACAGTAGTCGGTAGGGATGTGCTATTATACAGGGTACCGATAGTGTGTCGTGGAAATCTATTGCGTATCATACTCCAGGGCTTGTTTCCTAATTCTGATATAATAATATGATACACGATCCTCGCTTCGTTCAGGACTGTGTTACTTTACAAGAGTGAGAGCTAAAGGGGCTGAGATAGCATTGCCTGGTAAGAGTAGTCTCATGTGGTATTGCCGGAAATACTCAGGGGGGATACTCCTTGGAATTAAGCCTTCTGTGCTATGGTTCCTTTGTGTAGTCATTCCGCAGTGGCCTTGGGGCCCCGGCAAGCATGGGGAAGGGTAATGGCCCCATGGAGGAGGAGGAGGGAAAATATATTAATGACAGTTTGGTGTTTGGTACTAGTAGTAAATATTTACTATTCATACAGGACTTGGCTAAGGAGAATAGTGCTAGTTTATAAGGCGATGGATGATGGGAGGATCGTTCGATGATAAATATTAACACCTGTAGACCGGCTTAGCCTTGTTCGTGTTAGAGAGTCAGCGAAACATTCAGGTATCTCTCCCTTGCTATCACAAATTAGGGAGGAAAAAGCTATTGTTTTTTCTCTTCCCTCTTCTACAATCACACCCTGCGGGCGATACCGGTAGGCCTCACCCCTACGATAGGGGTATGGCCCAGAGACGGATTCCATCACCTCGTGGCAGGACTTATTTCCCCTACGGCCTTACCAGGGAAAGCGAAGGCCTTCAGTCTCCCAGTTCCCGCAGGACAAAGTTTCTTAATTCTCTCGCTCTGCTGGATGGGGTGTTCGGTGATAGCACATTGCCGGGGGGGTTGGGCTCCTGGGCTCCTGCTAATTTCACAGGGGATAGCTGGCGCTTGGCACCTTGACCGGTGCGCTAGATACTAGATGTTTCTCTTAATTTGTACAGTGGGAACGAGTACTTATGCTGGAAAATAGGGTTGGATTTTCTGGTCTGGGGTTAAAAGCTATGTTAGACTGTATAATTAAGCATTGAATGTATTATCATCAGAGCAGATAAACCCCTGGGGGAGACTATAGACGCTAATCGCTGATGGCTAACAGGAAAGCCCCTTCGCGTGCAAAGGGATTATAGCTTCCGTCATGTTAGCGATGGAAGAAGGCGGGTTTGGCTACGAGAGAGGCGAGATTTGGGATGAGTTACTGGTTGCATATGTCCGGTGCGCCTTTTGGGCCCCCCTTATGATACATTGATACTAGCATCCCCCCGCTCGAGACCTCGAGCCCGTCTGCTCTCTGATATAGTATATTCAATTCATATTTGTATTAATTGCTTGTAGAATATTGGTAGTACAACTATATACTCAAGTAGGATTCCATGATTCCCCATTGTTGTACCATGAAAATATTTTCACTATCAGGTAACAAAACAGCAGTCACACTGGTATTTACACACACATAACATTCTCTGCCCTACCAGGATCTGATGGGCTAACAGTTACAAAATAGTCACAAAGTAGACAACAATATAGCAGTCACAAAGGTAGGCATACACACGAATCAACAAAGTAAAACCTATATAATACACAAAATCATTTAATTTCTACAACAACTTCTCACTCTCCTACATTCCTCTCTATTTTTATCCTATCCACTCGTGCAGAGTACCATACATTATAGCCAGGTGTATGAGAACTGCTATAAAATCTATTGCATTGATAAAATGTCCAGTATGGCTTGACCGATTAACTTGTACTATAGCCAGGTACAAGGGAACAGTCGTGAAACAAAATCCATTGCATTGGTAAAATGTCCAGTATGGCTTGACCGATTAACTTGTGCTATAGCCAGGTACAAGGGAACAGTCGTAAAACAAAATCCATTGCATTGTTAAAATGTCCAGTATGGCTTGACCGATTAACTTGTGCTATAGCCAGGTACAAGGGAACAGTCGTAAAACAAAATCTATTGCAT
>Ga0307510_10005870_pt1 | contig 14645 bp, 13 predicted proteins | sample 12_EM_MG_FD_207224 | JGI IMG/M metagenome (GOLD analysis project Ga0307510, IMG submission 207224) | Populus trichocarpa ectomycorrhiza microbial communities from riparian zone in the Pacific Northwest, United States - 12_EM | ecosystem: Host-associated > Plants > Roots > Unclassified | place...
GCCGAAGCCCTGAGCCAGTCAGGTGAAGGTGCGACCACTGAACCGGTCGACACGACGGCGCCGGAACCGGGACCGGAACAGGTGATGGAGATGCCGGACGAAACCGTGGAGCCGCCGGCCCCGGTCGTTGCGCAGATCGTGCCGCCGCTGCCCCCGCCCGAGGCTGCCGCCGGCACTTTCCAGATCGCCGAGTTGGTCGCACGCATCGACGCCTATCAGCGCCAGCGCGAGGAAGCGCCGGCCCTGCCGTTGCCGAGCATCGGGCCGGAAATGCAGCCCGAGCTGTTCGTGCTCGATCATGCCCCGGCCGAAACCTTCCGCTTCGAGACCGACGCTGCCGGCGTGGTGCGCTGGATCGAGGGCGCCGCGCGCGCGCCGTTGATCGGGCTGTCGCTCGACCTTGCCGCATTACCCAGCGGCTCACGCGTCGATGGCGTCGCCGCCGGCGCCTTCCGCCGCCGCGCCGGCTTCACCAATGCGCGGCTGGTGGTCGAGGGCCAGTCCGACGCGGCCGGCCAGTGGCGCATCACTGGCATGCCCGTGTTCGACCGTGGCAGTGGCCGATTCACCGGCTATCGCGGCTCCGCGCGCCGCCCGCGCGCGGACGAGATGGCCGAGCCGGCACGCGAGGGGCGCAATCCGGCATCTGACGCGTTGCGCCAGCTGGTGCACGAGTTGCGCACGCCGGCCAACGCCATTGCCGGCTTTGCCGAGATGATCGAATCGCAGTTGCTCGGCCCGGTGCCGCAACCCTACCGCGTGCATGCCGCGACGATCCGCAACCAGACGCATGATCTGCTCGGCGCGATCGACGATATCGATATGGCGGCGCGGATCGAATCCGACGCGCTGGACCTGCGCCCCGGCGACGTGCCGGTCGCCCCCATGCTGGCACGGATCGCCGACGATCTCGCCCCGCTTGCCCATCTGCGCCGCGCCGTGCTGGCGATCGATGCCGGTGCCGACGGCATCGCCATCGCTGGCGACGACCGTGCCGTCGAGCGTCTGATCGCGCGGCTGATGGCGACCCTGGTTTCGTCCGGCAGCCCCGATGAACGCATCGCCGTGGTAGCGCGCGGCGAAGGCGACCGCACCGTCGCGCTCACCTTTGATCGCCCGCGTGCGCTCGGCGCCTATGCCGAGGAGCGCCTGCTCACCATCGATGCCGAGGTCGAGGCCGAGCGCGAAGGCGCGCCGTTGCTCGGCACCGGTTTCGCCCTCCGCCTGGCGCGCAATCTCGCGACCGAGCTCGGCGGGAGCCTGACGATTGGCGAGGATAACTTGACTTTGCGGCTCCCGGCCGCCTTCCTGCCGCATGTGGAGCAGGTTTCCTCAAGCTGATCGTGGCGCCATTGACCACGCCTGAGCCGGGGTACGTTGTACCGCCGCCCGATCCCGCCGATCTTGTTGCCTGGCCGGACGATTTCGGCACACGTTTCACGGTGTTCGTCGACACCGAGGAGGAATTCGACTGGCACGCGCCGCTGACCCGCGACGCGCACGGCGTGTCCGCCATCGCCGCCATGCCCGCGGCGCATCGCCGCTTTGTGGACCACGGCGTGCCGCTGACCTTCATGGTCGATTATCCCATCGCCACCGATCCGCGCGCGATCGACATCCTGCGCGGCGCGCTGGCCGATGGCGTGTCGGCGGTGGGCACGCAACTCCATGCCTGGGTCAACCCGCCGTTCGACGAGGCGCTGACACCTGCCAACAGCTATGCCGGCAATCTTCCGACCGCGCTCGAGGCCGCCAAGCTCGACGCGTTGACCGGCGCCATCACGACCGCGTTCGGCGCCGCACCGCGGGCCTACCGCGCCGGGCGTTACGGCATCGGCCCGGCGACCGCGGCGCTGCTCGTCGCGCGGGGCTACCGCCTCGATAGCTCGATGCGCGCGCGCTACAGCTATGTCGCCGATGGCGGGCCTGATTTCCGCGCCATCGGCAATTACGCCTTTCGCATCGGCGATCTGGTCGAGCTGCCGCTGACCACGGCATTCACGGGCCTCGCGGCGCGCGGTGGCAGCCGCTTGTACGACCGAATCGGCATGGTGCCGAAGGGCAGGGGCCTGTTCGCGCGTGCCGGACTGTTGTCGCGCGTCGCACTCACGCCTGAGGACATGCCGATCGACGACGCGCTTGAAGCGATCGCGGTGGCGCTAGGCGAGGGCGTGCGCGTGCTCAACTTCTCGTTCCACTCGCCGTCGCTCGTCCCCGGCCATACGCCCTATGTCCGCGACAACGCCGATCTCGCCGCCTTTCATCGCTGGTGGGACCGGGTGATCGACGATCTCGCCCGCCGCGGCGTGCGCGCCGCATCGCTTGAGGAACTGATGGCGGCAAGCGGAGCCTTGCCACCGGCGCCGGGCATCAGCTAACGCGCTGCGACGCGCGGAGGGGCCTGTAGCTCAACTGGTTAGAGCTGGCCGCTCATAACGGCTAGGTTGCGGGTTCAAGTCCTGCCGGGCCCACCGCGCGCCGGCTAACGTGATAGCGAAGCTATCACGCCGCCCAAGGCGCGCGCGGCCGGCGCCGCCAAAGCGGCGTCCGACGACGTGGCTTTGCCACGTCGCGCTGCGACCTCGGAAGTTTCACCGCGTTACGCTTGCTTTAAGCCGCACATCATCCTAACCGCCCCTCGACCTCGGGGAGTGGCGCAGCCTGGTAGCGCATCTGGTTTGGGACCAGAGGGTCGCAGGTTCGAATCCTGTCTCCCCGACCACATTTTGGCTTTGCCTCGGCGATGAACACGCTGACCGGGCCTTCCCGCCGCCATACAAAGAAAAAGGGCGCCCCGATCGGGACGCCCTGTTCCTTGGCAATAGCGCGGGCCTTGCGGCCCAGGCGCAATTACTGCGCGTTGCTGGTCGCGTTGCTCGCTTCCGGAGCCGCGTCCATCGCGTTGCCAACGACTTCGTTGGTGGTCGCGTTGGAGGTGTCTTCCATCACGCCGGCGGTGTTGTCGATCACGGCCGCGTCGGCTGCGTTGTTCGCAGTGGTGTCGGCAGGCTTGTTGCAGGCGGCCAGGGACATCAGGCCGGCGGCAGCAGCGATAAGAACGATCTTCTTCATCAGGAGCTCCGAAACTGGATTATCGCGGCCGACCCGATTGCCGTCGCGAAGCGCCGCCCAATAGCGAGGTCAGGCCACGGGTCAATCGTGAAATTGTCGCAAAAATCCGCGTTTACGGTGCTTGCGGGGCTCTAGCGCTTCGGCGTGACCGGGCCCATTTCCTCCGGCGCATCGGCGACGATCGCCAGCATCGCCGTCCATGCCGCGACATTTTGCGCAAGCTGGGCCGGGTCGATCCGGTCGAGCGTATCTTCCGGCGTGTGGTGCCAGTCGAAATAGCGCAGCCCCGACTGGTTGAGATCGACCGCCGGCACGCCGGTCTTGAGCGTCGGGCCGACATCGGTGCCGTCACCCGCCACTTCGGTGCCGCGCACCACGCCGATCGGCGCCAGCGCCACGGCAAGCCGGTCGCCGACCGCCTTGGCGGTATCGGGCAGGTTGACGTTGAAGCGCCACACCCGGTCCGCGCCGAAATCCGATTCGGCGGCCAGCGCGTGACGCTCACCGGCATGCGCCTTGGCATAGGCGATGCCGCCAAATCCGCCGGTCTCCTCATCGCCGAACCACACGACGCGAATCGTGCGGCGATGCTTGCCGCCGGCATGGACCAGCCGCGCGGCGGCGGCGGTGATGGCGATGCCTGCGCCGTCATCGATCGCGCCGGTGCCGAGATCCCAGCTGTCGAGATGCCCGCCGACCAACACCACGCCCGCGGCGGGGTCGGTGCCCGGCAGTTCACCGACGACATTGCCCGATTCGCGATCGCCGATCTGTTTCGGAGTCAGCGTCAGGTGCAAAGTTACCGGCTTGCCGAGCTTGACCATGCGCTCGAGATTCTCGGCATCGGCGACCGACAGGGCCGCGGCGGGGATCGGCGTTACGCCGGCCGCGAAATTGGTCCCGCCGGCATGCGGCCCGCGGCCATGATCGGTGCCGATCGAGCGAATTACGATCGCCGCCGCACCCTTGGTTGCCGCGATGTTGGGGCCGACGAATCGCGCCAGGCCCTGGCTGCCATAGCTCGACCCGTCCTGGGTCGGCTGCATGGAATTCGATACGAAGGCGATCTTGCCGGTCAGGCTGCCTGGGGCTGCGAGCAGCAGGTCGTTGAAGCTGGCGAAATAGACCACCGGCAGCGTCAGCCCCTCGGGCGGTGTCGCGCCCGAATTGCCCAGCGCGGTGAGGCGCAACGGCTGTGGGAAGGGCGAGACGACCTCGGCGGTCTCGATGCCACGCTGCCACACCGACAGGGTGTAGGGCTCGATGCGGACATTCTGGAAGCCCAGCGCCTTCATCTTCGCCACCGCCCAGACGCGTGCGCGGCCTTCCGCTTCGGAGCCATCGGGGCGCGGCCCGACCTCGGTCGTGACGCTCTCGATGATCGCATAGGCGGTGTCGTCGGTCAGCGCCTTGTCGCGCAGCGCCGCCACATGCGCGTCGGGCGCGACCGGCGCCGGCGCGGTGCGCTGGGCGATGGCGGGGGAGGAAAGGGCGAAAAGGGCGGTGGCCGCCAGCAGGGAGGTTTTGCTCATGATACGCTGCGTAAGACGCGCAGCGGCGTTTGCCAATCGGCCTCGCGCGCACTACATGCGCGCCCGAAACATCCCGACATTCAAATCCCCCGGAGCGCTTTGAAAATGGCCGTTCAATATAGCTATGTCATGAAGGGCCTGACCAAGACCTTCCCCGGCGCCGCCAAGCCGGTGCTCAACAACATCCACCTGCAGTTCCTGCCCGACGCGAAGATCGCGATCATCGGCCCCAACGGCTCGGGCAAGTCGACCCTGATGAAGATCATGGGCGGCATCGATCCCGATTTCGTCGGCGAGGCCTGGGCCGCCGAGGGCATCAAGGTCGGCTATCTGCCGCAGGAGCCGCAGCTCGACCCGACCAAGACGGTGATGGAAAACGTCAAGATGGGCGCCGGCCCGGTCGCGCTGATGGTCGAGCGCTTCAACGCGATCAGCGCGGAAATGGGTGACCCGAAGGACGACACCGATTTCGACGCGCTGATGGCCGAGATGGGCGATCTGCAGGAAAAGATCGACGCCGCCGATGGCTGGGCGCTCGACAGCCAGCTCGAACAGGCGATGGAGGCTTTGCGCTGCCCGCCCGGCGACAGCGCGGTCACCAACCTGTCCGGCGGTGAGAAACGCCGCGTCGCTTTGTGCAAGCTGCTGCTCGAAAAGCCCGACATCCTGCTGCTCGACGAACCGACCAACCATCTCGATGCCGAGAGCGTCCAGTGGCTCGAAAACTATCTCAAGGAATATACCGGCAACGTCATCCTCGTGACGCACGATCGCTACTTCCTCGACAATGTCGTCAATTGGGTGCTCGAGCTCGATCGCGGCCGCTATTACACCTATGAGAGCAACTATTCCGGCTATCTGGAGAAGAAGGTCAAGCGGCTCGAGCAGGAAGAGCGCGAGGAGCAGGGCAAGGCCAAGGCGATCGCCGACGAGCTCGCCTGGATGCGCCAGACCCCCAAGGCCCGCCAGACCAAATCCAAGGCGCGTATCCGCGCGTTCGACGAACTGATGGAGAAGCAGGAGAACCGCACCATCGGCAAGGCGCAGATCCTGATCCAGCTCCCCGCGCGGCTCGGCGGCAAGGTGATCGAGGCCAAGGGCCTGACCAAGGCCTATGGCGACAAGCTGCTGTTCGAGAATCTCGATTTCGTGTTGCCGCCGGGCGGCATCGTCGGCGTCATCGGCCCGAACGGCGCCGGCAAGTCGACGCTGTTCAAGCTGATCACCGGCCAGGAGCAGCCCGACAGCGGCACGATCGACGTCGGTACCACGGTAAAGCTCGGTTATGTCGACCAGAGCCGCGACGACCTCAACCCGAACAACAATGTCTGGGAGGAAATCTCGGACAAGCTCGAGATATTCCGCTTCGGCAAGCAGGAGCTCGGCACGCGCGCCTATGTCGGCGCGTTCAACTTCCGCGGTCAGGACCAGCAGAAGAAGGTCGGTCAGCTGTCGGGCGGTGAGCGCAACCGCGTCCACCTCGCCAAGATGCTCAAGGAGGGTGGCAACGTCCTGCTGCTCGACGAACCGACCAACGATCTCGACGTCGAAACGCTGCGCGCGCTCGAAGAAGCGCTGGAAAGCTTCGCCGGTTGCGCTGTGGTGATCAGCCACGATCGCTTCTTCCTCGATCGCCTCGCGACCCACATCCTGGCGTTCGAGGGCGACAGCCATGTCGAATGGTTCGAGGGCAACTTCGAAAGCTACGAGGAAGACAAGCGCCGTCGCCTCGGCGACGCGGCTGATCGTCCGACGCGCCTCGCCTATAAGAAGCTGACCCGCTAGCCGCTCTCGGACTCCGTGAGCCTTGCTTTTGCGAGGCTCACGGTTGGGCCGGTGCGGCTGCGACCGGCGCGACGAACCTGCCCATGAACAGGATCGCCCCGGTCCGCGTCTCGCGGATCAGGAACAGGAAGGGCCGATCCGCACGGAAAATTACCGGTGGTGGTGGTGGTGGCGCGTTACGTCGTCCGCTGGTGACGACGTCCATCACGACCGCGGTCGCGGCTGCCGCCTCGGCACCATTCTCGTCCACGTCGAGAAAGGTCTGATGGATCACGTGTTTGATCTGGAGGCCGTGATCTTCCGTGCTGTTGCTTCGCGGATCGAAGGGCTTCATTGCGCCGAAATCCGCATCGTCTCCAAATGCCGTCTTCATCCCCATCGATCCCAGAATCGAGGCAAGATCCGACCGCCATTGCAGGTGAAAGCGTGGCAATGTCAGGATGGTTTCGACACCCGGCGCCGCGTTAAGTGCCTTCTGCCACCCGTCTAGCGATTCGGCCGTCAGCGCCTGCTCCACTTTCAGTAGTGCCGCTGCCTTTTTCGGCAGCAATATGATCATTTCCAATTCCCCTCCTTGCCACGGCAAGGAAATCGCCTGGACGCCACCGCGTGCGATTGTCCGGAACCAGCCATGTTGCGTCATCAACGGTACGGAGATGCGTTTGCGGTCGAGTAGCGCGAAGGGTTGATCTCGTGTGGCGGCAGGGCTGAACTGGCTGGCCCATGGCGCCTTCACGTAAATCGTGTTGACCAGAACTGCCCGCGTGTACTCATCAAGATCGAGCGGCTGTAACAAATCCCGGATTCGGTTACCGGTCTGCTCTTCGACCCAGGCGTTGATGCGCAGGCGCGCAGTCTCACGATCGGCGCGAAAATCGATCTCGTTCAGCGCGGCACCATAAGCGGATCGCATATCGGCGAGATAGTCGGGTCGAAACGTCATGCCCTGCTGCACCCACAGCGCATTGGCGATGTTCACGGTGCGTGCGCCGGTGTGCAGTTGCAGCGCGCGTAGCACCTCGCCATTCGCTGCCCCATAGTCGCGCGGGCCGGCGGGATAATGCAGCGTGGCCCTGATTTCGTCAGCGGTGCGCCCCTGCGCGCCGCGATAGGCGAGGCCAATCGCGGTCGAGACGCTGGCCGGTGACAGGAACAAGTTTTCGGCCGGCGTCAGACTTGCCTTGTAGAGATCCAGGGTAAAGGCGTTGACGCCGGATACAGCTGCCACGCCGTCCGCGCTCAGCAACGGTCGCGGGGACACCGGGATCGGCGGCGGTCCTTCGTCCTGCGCTGCGGCGGGTATAGCGAACGCCACGAGGGCGATCGTCGACAATATGGCAGTGATCCTGGACATGCTTCCCCCGGCGTCGCTCGGTGAAAGACTAGCGGCGATGTCTGAACCGGGCCTCCATATTCCCGGTTAACGGCTTGGCGTGGCTGGAAACTATCCCGGCGCAACTGGCCGTTGACCTCATCATGTCGGTCGCGGACAATGCCGCATGACCGATGCGCATGCCGACTTGATCACCCGCTGCTACGAACTGGCGCGCAAAAGCTACGACGAGGGCGGTCTGCCGATCGGTTCCGTCCTCGCGCGCGGCGGCGAGGTGATCGGCGAGGGCCACAATCAGCGCGTCCAGCAGGGCGACCCGATCGCGCATGGCGAAATGGATTGCCTGCGCAATGCCGGGCGTCAGGGGAGCTATGCCGGGCTGACGCTCTACACCTCACTCAGCCCGTGCATGATGTGCGCAGGCACGATCGTGCAGTTCGGTATCCGCCATGTCGTGATTGCCGAGAATGCTAATTTCGGCGGCAATGAGGGCTTTCTGCGCGATCGCGGGGTGACGGTCGAGATCGTCGGCGATCCGCGCTGCACCGAATTGATGGCGCGCTTCATCGCCGAGCGGCCGGCGCTGTGGAACGAGGATATTTCGGTCGACTGACGGCGCTTGATGGGTGTGTGTTGCAATGTTAACACACGCCCATGCGTATCCCGGCTCTGTTGCTCTCCGCCCTGGTCGCCCTCGCACCTGTGGCGGCATCGCCGCCGCCTGCGGCGTCGCCACCCTATCATTCGCTCACCGCCGAATATGAGCGCTTCTATGACGAGACGGCGGCAATGCCCGAGGCGGAGCGCGTCGCGCTGTTCCGCCAGCGTTTCGATGCGCTTTTCCCCGGCTTTTACGAACCGGCGGAAGGTCAGACCGAGGCGCAGTTCAACGCCAGCATCGCGAAGAGCCTTACGGCTTTTCCTGCGCTCCGTGAGAAATACCAGGCGACCGAGCGAGATTTTCCCCGCGCCTATGCCGCCGGCCTCGCCCATTTCCGTGCCCAGTTTCCCGGATTCAAGCTCGTGCTGCCGGTATGGTTCGTTCACTCGCTCGGCCGCATGGACGGCGGCACGCGTGAGCTGAAAGGCAAGGTTTACATGATCTTCGGCGCCGATGTGATCGCGAAGATTCATGACGGCAAGGATATCGGCCCGTTCCTCGACCATGAGATGTTCCATGTCGAGAACGGGCAGTGGTTCAAGGATTGCGACGCCTTGTGGTGCTCGCTGTGGCAGGAAGGCGGGGCGACCTATGCCGCCAGCGTGATGAACCCCGGCGCCGACGACCATTTGTTGATGCTCGACCAGCCCAGGCCGATCCGCGCCGGCGTCGACGCCGGCTGGCGCGGCGCCTTGTGTCAGACGCGCGCCGATCTGGAATCGACCGATCACAAAATCTATGCCGGCTATTTCTTCGGCGGCGACCGGCAACAGAAATTCCCCGCGCGCTGGGGCTATTATGTCGGTTTCCGGCTGATGCAGCGGCTGGGCCGGACAATGAGCCTCAGCCAGATCGACCATCTCGACAACAAGTCGGCAAAGCCGCTCGTCGCCCATGAACTCGACGCGATGATCGCCGAGGCCGGAGGCTGCCCGAGCTAGGCTTCGACGGTAAGGCGCTTGGTGAAGCCCTTTACGGCTTTCTCTTCGGCGGCGGAGAGCGCCTCGACATGCTCGACGGTAGCAAGCCGCGGCCCGGTGCGAAGGGCCTCCAGCAATTTATGAAGCGAGTCCTCATCCCCATCGGCGAACACCTCGACCCGGCCATCGCTGAGATTGCGTACCCAGCCGGTAAGCCCGAACTCCCGGGCGTTGCGTACCGTCCAGTCACGATAGCCAACCCGCTGAACGCGGCCGCTGACCAGCAAACGCTGCATCATCCCCATTTTCCCGCTCCACTTTACCCGGGGCCGCGAACCCAGGCCCCGGGGCTGAGGGTAGCGCAACAAGGTTACCGGGCGAGGGGCATGGTCTGTCGTCCACCGCAGCCATGGTGGCGTTCGGCGTAGGGCGCCCTGAATATCGGACGACCCGATTCCAGATACTTGGCCGCGCTTGCTCTCAGCGCAGCCGTTTCACGAACAGGCGTCCGTCAGCACGCCGCTCGGTGGCGAAATTGGGCACCGTCTGGATCATGTCGGACAGGTGGTTGAAGCCATAGTTGCGGGCGTCGAAGCTCGACCGGTTGGCGGCGAGCTGGCCCATCTCGGACAGGGCGACATACCCCTTCTCGTCGCGCCGGGCGGCCTTGTAGGCATCGAGCAGCAGCTTGAGCAGTTCCGGCCCGACCTCGCCGCGCGCCGGTGGCCTGGCGCCGATCGCGGCGGGGATCTGGGTCGGCTCGATCGTATCCTCGCTACGCATGATCGCGTCGACGTCGATGAAACGCGTGCAGGCCTGTTTGAAGCCCTCGGGTGTCTTATCCTCGCCGAAGCCGTAGACGGGCAGTCCATCCTGCCTGATGCGCATCGCGAGCGGCATGAAGTCGCTGTCCGACGACATGATGCCGAACCCCTCGACCCGGCCGCGGAACAGCAGGTCCATCGCGTCGATCGTCATCTTCATGTCGGTGGCGTTCTTGCCCTTGGTCAGGTCGAACTGCTGCTGCGGCTCGATGCCGTGCTTGACCGTCATGTCCTTCCAGCCCTTGAGCCCCGGCTTGGACCAATTGCCGTAGACGCGGCGGATGTTGACCGTGCCGAGTTCGGCCAGCACCGTCAGCACCGGGTCGAGCGCGTGCCATGAGGCGTTGTCGGCATCGATCAACAGCGCGATATTGCGGGTTGGGGTCTCGGTCATCAGGGCCTTTCGGGGTAGGAAATGGCGACAAGCTCGTATTCGCGCTCCCCGGCGGGCAATACAACCCGCCGTACATCGCCAACCGCCGCACCTCGTAACGCACGGGCGAGTGGTGCGCTCCATCCGATACGCCCGGCACCGGCATCGGTTTCGTCGTCGCCGACGAGGGTGAGGACGCGCTGATTGTCATCCTCGTCGGCGATGGTGACGGTGGCACCGAACCAGACGCGGGCGCGGTCGGGCTGGGCGGCGGGGTCGATGACCTGCGCGGCCTTCATCCGCTTGGCCAGCCAGCCGAGCCGCCGGTCGATCTCGCGCAGCCTTTTGCGGCCGTAGATATAGTCGCCATTCTCGGACCGGTCGCCGTTGCCCGCCGCCCAGGAAATCACCTCGACCAGTTTGGGGCGTTCGTCACCCAACAGCGCGGCATATTCTGTGCTGAGCGCGGCATATCCGGCAGGCGTGATGTAATTGGGTCGCGGGTCCATGGCACGTCCTACCGCGTATCCACGACCCCTGACAAAATTATCCGCGCCTGAAAGCGTGGCGCAGGAGGGAGCGCGCCCGACATTGATGGATAATTATGTCAGTAGCTCAGCCGGGCCGGCCCTTGCCGAGATACCAGCTGAGCCGCGCAGTGCCGGTCGAGCGCGAATGCTGCGGGTTCATAAGGTCGTAGACCACCGCATTTTCGAGCACACGCTGGACGTAGTTGCGCGTCTCGTAGATCGGGATCGCCTCGATCCAGTCGATGATATCCACACCGCCCTGGCGCGGATCGCCATTGGCGGCGAGCCATTTGTTCACATTGCCCGGCCCGGCATTATAGGCCGCGACGGCGAGCGGGTAGCTGCCGAACTGGCGGTAGACGCGCTCGAAATAGGTCGAGCCGAGCGTGATATTGTAATCGGTATCGCTGGTCAGCGCCGACATGTCATAACTCATGCCGAGCTTGGTCGCGGTGTCGCGCGCCGTGCCGGGCATCAGCTGCATCAGGCCGCGCGCGCCGGCATGGCTGATCGCGGCGCGGTCGAACTGGCTTTCCTGCCGGGCGATGGCGTGGATGATCGTCCAGCTGTCATTCGCCGAGGCCGGCACGCGCACGCTGGGGAAACCGAGCGTCGAATAGTCGCTGAGGCCATTCTGCAAGGCGCTGCGGCCGACCATCACACCGAGATCGGGGCGGCCAAGGGTGCGCGACAGCTCATCGGCGAGGACATGGTCGCTGTCGCTCTTGGCGTCGGCGGCGATCTGGCGGACGAAGGCGGTCTGGTCCTGCCAGTTGGCGACGGTGCCGAGATATTGCGCCGCGCGCACCGTCTCGCGACCGTAAAAGGCGGCGCGTACCGGCGCATCGACCGGGCGCATGATCGGGTCGCCGGGGGGCACCAGCGGCTGGCCGAGGCGTTCGAGCGAAAGCTGGCCGTAGAACACGTCGCGGAAACCGCCCGCCCGGGCATAATAGCCATTGGCCTGGTCGCGGCGCCCGGCGGCTTCCGAGGCGCGGCCCGCCCAATAAAGCCCCTTGGCCTGGATCGCCGGCGAGCGGGACGCGCCGGCGTAGCGCAGAAACATCGCCGACGCTTCGTTGGCGCGCGCCAATTGCTTCAGCGCGGTCCGCCCCGCCAACCACACCAGATTGGTATAGTCGTCGCGCTCGCCATAGGAGCGTGTGCCGATATCGGTGCCGACCGGATAGGCGTTCTCGACCTGGCGGGCGATCTCGAAGGCGGTGGCATATTGCGCATCCGCCGCCGCGCCCTTCGCGTTGGTCAGCAGGATATCGACCCAGGCGCCGGGATCGGCCGGTAGCGTCGAGAAGGTGCGTGGCCGGGCGAGCCAGGCACGGACCGCCGGCGCGTTGCCGCTGTTGCGCAGATAAACCGCGCGGTCGGCGACATAGCCGGCATCGTTCGCGCCCTCGATCTGGGTCGCGGCAAAGCGATCATTGGCATCGGGTGCATTGGTGCGGAAGGCGAGCCGTGCCTCGAACAAAGCGCGCCGGCCGGGGCTGGTCCATGACAGCTGGCGCGCGGCCGCGGTGGTCGCGCCCTGCCATAACAGCATGTCCATCCGCGCATCCTGATCGGCCTGTCCGAGCGAGGAGGAGAAGCCGGTGAGGATCGCGCTTTCCTCGGCCGGGGGCAGGGCGCCCGATATCCAGGCGACATGCGCAGCCAGTACAGCCTCGTCGCGCGCGCCGCTCGCCGCCAGCGCCTGGGCGAAGCGCGCCTTCGACGTGTTGGTCAGTGGCGGGAAGCGGCGGAAAAATGCGACCGCGGTGCTCGGCGACCAGTTGCCGGCATCCATCGCCTTTTCGGCGGCGCGGCGCAGCACCAGTTCGCTGGGCCAGCCGGGATGGGCGATGAGAAAGCTCGCATAGGTCTCGAACGGCAGGCCGGGCGTGGTCTGCAGTGCTTTCCACTGGATGATGGCCGAGGATAAGGAGGCGTTGCTTGCCGCATCCCCGCTCAGGACCTGCGTCGCGCGACCCCAGCCGAGCTGTTCCTGCCCGACCCCCGAACCGATCGCGAGCCCCGACACCCCCGCGAACAGCATTCCCGTCTTGATCAGCGACGTCATCATATGGACAGGATATGCCAACCCCACCTATCTGTCGCCTCGTAAAATCGTAAATTTCGCCGGTTTCGGCGTGCCACAGGAGCACATTCAGCATGTTTTCGGGATCCATCCCGGCGCTCGTCACGCCGTTCGACGCCGATGGCGCCTTTGACGAAGGCGCGTTTCGCGACCTCGTCGAGTGGCAGATCGCCGAAGGATCGTCCGCGCTGGTGCCGTGCGGCACGACAGGCGAGGCGGCGACGCTGAGCGCCGAGGAGCATTTTCACGTCGTCCGCGTCTGTGTCGACCAGACCAAGGGCCGGGTGCCGGTCATCGCCGGGGCGGGCTCGAACGACACGCGCGTTGCCATCGCCAACATCAAGGCCTCGAAGGAATCGGGCGCCAATGCCGCGCTGATGGTGCCGCCTTATTACAACCGCCCCAACCAGGAAGGCATCTTCCGCCATTTCGAGGCGGTGGTTGCCGCGTGCGACCTGCCGATCGTGCTCTACAATGTGCCCGGCCGCACCGTCACCGATATTGCGGTCGAGACGATCGGCAAGCTCGCCCGCACTTTCCCGAGCATCGTCGGCCTGAAGGACGCGACCGGCGCCATCGCGCGCGTGTCGGCGCAGCGTGCCGTGGCTGGGGCGGACTTCGCCCAGTTGTCGGGCAATGACGACATGGCGCTGGCCTTCAACGCAATGGGCGGGGTGGGGTGCATCTCGGTGACCGCCAATGTCGCACCGAAGCTCTGTGCCGAGTTCCAGGCGGCTTGCGCGGCGGGCGACCATGCCAGCGCGCTCGACTATCAGGATCGCCTGTTCGCCTTGCACACCGCGCTGTTCACCGATGCCTCGCCGGGCCCGATCAAATATGCGGTGAACCGCCTGCGCCCGGCCTTCCCGAAATATCTGCGCCTGCCGATGACTGAGCCGAACGAAGCAAGCCGCAAGGCGGTCGACGAGGGATTGCAGCAGGCCGGCCTCGTATGACGTCGGCAGTGTAGCGATGGTGACGCCCACCCAGTTGCGCGTCATGATGGGCGTGGCGCCGGCCGCGATCATCACGGCGGTGGTGTGGGTGATCGCGCTGCGGCAGCCGCTTGGCGCCGCCCAGGCCGGGCAGCAGGTCGCGCTGACCTTGCCGTGGCTGCTGGTGCCCGCCGCTTGCCTGTTCGTCGGGATCGGGTTCATCGCCAACCGCCGTTTCCTGTCCGAGGACGCCATCGACGGCGGCGCCAGCCCGGGTCACGCCGACGTCATCGCGTCACGCTATGTCCAGAACACGCTCGAGCAAGCGATATTGGCCGCCTTGGTCTGGCTGGCGCTGGCGGCGATCGAGCCGGCCAGGGCGGCGGCGCTGGTGCCGATGCTCGCGACGCTGTTCGGCATCGGCCGTATCGCCTTCTGGATCGGTTATCTTTTCGCGCCCTGGGGACGGGCATTCGGCTTCGGGCTGACCTTCTACCCGACAGCCGTGGCGCTGGTCTGGCTGATCGTGAGAATTGTTGCCTGAGCGGCCGCGACCGCTTCCCTTCCGTGTCTTGCACGCCTACATCG
>Ga0307510_10005872_pt1 | contig 14643 bp, 14 predicted proteins | sample 12_EM_MG_FD_207224 | JGI IMG/M metagenome (GOLD analysis project Ga0307510, IMG submission 207224) | Populus trichocarpa ectomycorrhiza microbial communities from riparian zone in the Pacific Northwest, United States - 12_EM | ecosystem: Host-associated > Plants > Roots > Unclassified | place...
ATCACCATTTCCCAAATAGACTAGTGTTAGTATCTAGCGCTGGCCATGATTACAAGGTAAGGGATAGGTTATTGCCGGTGTGGCAACGTACTCGAGTACTCCCTCTTCGGTTTAGCATTCTACTAGCTTATTGCCCAGAGCTTCCGAGGGGTGGCCAAAACGCTCTAATACGGTACAAGTACTCGTACGTATCCCAAAGATAGAGTCATACTCAGAAATATTAGTAATAATAAAAAAGCTTGGTTGAACGCACAGTGACGTAACGTGTTATTGGTTTTTGAGTAGTGGTACGGGTAGCGTAGCCCACGCGTCCTGCGCTAGTAAGTTAATCTCGTGACGGTTGTGGGGGCAAGTTGCTATCGCATATCGCCAAAATTCTAGGGTCTCGCGCATTTTGACTGTCTGCCTAGCAGTCCTCTTCTTTACAAAAGTCCACAATCCATGACCTTACGGGTAAATGGGCTGGTCCGCTTATCAGCCGGGGTGTGCTATGTCGGCACTGGGGTTTACTTTTCCACCGGTGCAATAAATCCCCCAATGACCAGAAACACAGGGCAGTCTCTAAAGTAAGCGGGGTGATAGTTACCCCGGCGGGCTTCTTGTTATCCATCTCTTTTTTCTTTCAAGACAGATAGTCTAGTAGGGAGGGAGGGAGTGTGGTCAAGGTCGGGAAGGAAGGAGAGGAAGGCTGTTCCCAGGGTGAGGGCAAGCGGAGATGGAATTTCTAGAGGATTGTTAGTACTATAGAAGCTTCAATATTGGTACCGGTAATTGAAAAATGTCCTACTGTACGAGCATGTCCTTGGGCTTTCCTTCTTGGCAAGGCCTTGAAATCTTCTTTCTTTTCTGTCTTAGAAGAGGGAAATGGGCTGTGCTTTTGCTACGTTTTTCGCCCACTTTCGAGAGAAGGGGGTTTGGGCTGTATAAGTTACAGTTCAATCTGCTAAATTGTGCGGGTACTGTGCTGTACCAGCAGCGGAAGAAGGGGCACGGTGGCAGTGAGTTAAGCTGGGGACAAATAACTGCCTGCGGTGGAGGGCTGCTCCCGAGACTCCAAACATAGTACTGTAGAAGTAAGAAGCGGGTTTCTTTTATTTGTTTTAACGGAGGGCAGGAGGTCAGAGCTCTTTTTCCGGTAAAAACTGTAATAATTGAGTGGTGTGCTATGTAGTCGCGAATTCCCTCCTTGAGAAAAGGGGCGAAAAGTACCGCAAAAAAAGACGGCTCAGCCCCTCTGAGAGACATAAAAAAACAAAAAAACAAGAGACCTTACCAGAGGGGGCAACTCTGACTACATTGCACACCACTCAATTATTACAGTTTTTACCGTATTCTGGGATATCGCTGTGCCGAGTTAACGGAACCAAACGCACCCCCGGTTTTGAGTTTTGTCTGGGAAAGGTCTTGGCGTTTAACCCCCATCCCAGTCAAGCCTCCCGTGTCGCATGGTCGACGAGCGATGAGTTGGATTGGCTGATATGGGCGGATGGGGCATCTTGCGGCTGGAAAGACACTGGGGTATATAATAAGGAGTGCTCACCGGAGATTCCCCCAACATCGCATCACATCTGTCTGAGCATTTTTACAGACCGCCCGCGGAAGAGGAAAAATATATCTATCGCCCACCAACGTTGACCGCCGGTGCTCCTCTCCAGCTTGGCCCTCTCGATCTAGCAATGTCCACAAAAAACATCCTAATAGGATGCGCCGCATCCACGATACTCCTCTCCCGCCACACCCACTTCGGCGCGATCACCACCTTCGTGCTACTAACTGCCCTAGCCTTAACCTGTAAGGTCCTCTACCTCCTCATTCTATGGCCTAAGCTCCTCTCTCCAACCCGACACCTCCCGGGGCCTACCAGCGCCAGCTTCCTGATGGGCAACTTCTCCATAATCCAAGCAATGCAGTCAGGAGCCCCACTGGTCATCTGGATGCGCACGATTCCGAACAGCGGACTGCTACGGTACCTGGGGATCTTCAACATCGAGCGGATCTTCCCCACAACGCCAGAGGTGCTGAAAGAAGTGCTGCACACGAAGAGCTATAGCTTCATCAAGCCACCGATACTAACGAATGACATCGGCGGTATTCTCGGGAAGAAGGGGCTGCTGTTCACGGAGGGTGAGGAGCACAAGATGCAAAGAAAGTTACTGTTGCCGGCTTTCTCGCACGCGCATATTAAGGGACTGGTTCCCGGGTTTTGGTCTAAGGGGATAGAAATGACCGAGAAAGTGGCGGAGGTAGTGCGCGCTTCCCGGAGCGGCGCTAGCGGTGGCGGGGGGGAGGGCGTGGTGGTGGAGATGGGGAAGTGGTTCTCATTGGTAACGCTGGATATAATCGGCTCTTGCGGCTTCGGCTATGAATTCCGTGCGCTTGAGAGCGCTTCAATCAGCGGTAGCAGCAATTCCCAAGAAAAGTCCGGCTCCGAGTTAGCAGAGGCATACAATACAATCTTCAACATGGGTAGTCCATCTCGGATCGGGGCGATCCTAACCCTGATACTTCCCTTTCGTTTGCTGCACTCTCTTCCGCTAAAGCGGACCCGCGAAGTCATGCGCGCTGCGTCTACTATCAGACGCGTGACCGCTCGAATCCTTGCCGCTAAAAAATCTGCCCTAGCTACCTCCCCGGAAGACTCCGAATCAAAAGACATTCTCTCTGTAATGCTAAAATCGAACACCTACACAGGCCCGGATGGGGAGTCCAGCATGCGCGACCAACTGATGACCTTCCTCGCCGCCGGGCACGAAACCACCGCTACGGCAATGATATGGGCCATACACTGCTTATCTCTGCCGGAGAACAGACACATCCAGTCCCGTCTCCGCGCCGAAATCCACGGAGCATTCCCCTCCGGCCTACCGACCACCATCACATACGACCAGATCTCCAGCATGAAGTATCTCTCCCACGTCACGTCCGAGGTGCTTCGCCTGCACCCTCCTGTCGGAGTGACGCTGCGCGTGGCGGCCGAGGATACGACCGTGAACGGGACGTTCGTGCCGAAGGGCACATCCGTTGTGCTCTCCCCTTTCGCGATAAATAGAAGCGTGGCGCTGTGGGGCGCGGACGCGGAGGAGTTCAAGCCCGAGCGGTGGGCAGGCAAAGAGGATGGAGCGGCCGCTGTTGAGAGTAATTATGGGTTTCTCACATTCCTGGCGGGGCCTAGGGGGTGTATTGGAAATGTGTTTGCCAAAGTGGAATTTAAGTGTCTCCTTGCGGTCACGATTGGTAGATTCGAGTTTGAGCAGGATGGGAAGAGGGAATTGGTTGTTAAGACGGGGGTCACGGCGAAACCTCGAGGGGGCATGCCCGTTTCTGTTAAGGAGGCGACTTGGGGATGAATTTTCGTTTATTTTGTGAATATTGTCAGTTATCAAGGGATGAAGGAAGAAATGATGGATTGAATGGATGGAATCATGTGCGGTCACTCGATGCTTTCTGCACTGTCATATGCCTAATGGTAATTTTATCAAGATTCAAGAAAGAGCATAGATCATGACACACCGTGCGCGCCCTGGACAGCGGACGAACTGAGATGAGAGTGGTTTCCCCACCTCAAAACCCTACCACACAGCCGGTAGCCAACCCAGCTTTGCTATCCAATAAACTCGCCGCGTGTCCCAATAACCCGAGCCCGATCAACTCTGTGGCTTGTGGTAACCTGTTTGAACTGAATACAACGGGGCTAGGCGGTAGGCCGGCTGACCCTTTGTTCTTAAGGGAGACTGCAGGACAAAAACAAAAATGTCTTGGGGTTCCTTAATCACCGGGAACTTTGATCCATCTCACTACTACCTCCTTCCCATCCTTGGCTAGTAGAAAGAGCAGCCAACTAGCCCACTTTTCTTCCATGCCCTGCTGCGCTTAGGGCCTGCTACGGTTGCGCTTTTGTTCTTTCCTTCGTGCTTTTCTTTAAACTCCAACCGAGCACACTGGGTGTTTCCGACAATAGGTATAATCCTAATAAGCAAGTATGGAAGTACGATACTAGGTCAATAATAAGAGTTTAGTCCAGGCCGGGAAATATCTCTCTTCATGTAACTAACAGCACTGCGGGGCTCCCGGGACTCAACAAATTCTAAAGCATTGCACTAAGCTGACAAACCCTGAACCCTGGCGCTCTTAAGTACTCTAGAGTCGTCTTGACATCCCATGATCCTCTGTGATCCCTAAAGTCTTTGCTCTGCTAGTATGCCAGCTCCGGAATTTCTAGGGATATAGGGTATGAAAGAAACATCATGGAATTATGATATAGTAAATACTCGATACTTGATACCTAACGGTAATGGGTATCAACAAAGCCAAAAACCAGTATCCTATCCCTGGAGACATCGGATGTGAAAACGACAACCAACTGCTAAGTGCCTAGTCGCCGCACACCACAAATCCACACGCCCTCTAACTGTATATCTTCTAGCTACATATCCGCATACCCGTCGCATACCCGCATATCCGCATATATCCCTGCAACCGCCCAACCGCCCAACCGCACATTCGCATGCTCTATATAGGCAATCCAACACATTCTAGCATCTCTTTCAAAGTCTCTAGGTGAACATGCAAATTATGATCTGATTGGATTTTCTCTAGTATATTGTATGTGGTATTGGAGATATATCATTACATCAATGGACGGTCATAAATTATATCTGATAAGGCTCTGGCTGAAGAAAAAAAGGAACGGTGAGCGTGACCTCGAAGTCTCCATGGGGCCCATGCCAGCATGTATGTATTGGAAAATATTTGGATTGAATAAATACTTGCCCCTGTTCCAGGTTCAGTGGCCGCAGTTTGAGGCAAAGTCTGCGGGGAAGTCCAGTGATGAACAAAGGGGATGGGGAAACTGATTTGACTGCTATCGACATCCTTCAAGCTCTTGTTTGCCTTGATTTTTTCTGCCTGCTAAATAGCCCGAACAGGCGCTTCTGTAGGCTTACCCGCAGGCTTCTTGGCGGGTTCGGCGGCGGGGTAGGTTGGCTCTGCGGCAGGGAAGATCGTCTAGCCGCCGAGAAGTCGCGCATCAGGGACAGCCCCGTCCGTCGTTTCCTCGCCCGTGTGGTAATTGTCCTTGGCTGCCTGATATTTGACAAGCTCTGCGTGAGATTCTCCATAGGAACTCTCACAAGCTCAGGTAGTGGCTTTACTGGCTCCTTCGCAGCTTCCTTCTCGGTATCTTCCCGCATTTCCTCTGCGTGTTTTAGAGTATCTAAACTATCTCCTCGCTCGAGCTTTGCTCCCAATTCTACCGCTGTCATTTGGGCATTGTTCTTGATTTTTGTATCGGCCCCTTTCTTGACGAGAAACTCGACTATATCCCTGTGATCAAATTGAAAAGCGAGGTGAAGTGGGGTGTTTCCGGAGTGGTTTTTCTTGTTGATTTCGCTACTGTATGTCTTGTGCTCTCCCAATTTTTTCACTAGGGCCTTCAGCATGGACGAATGGCCAGAAACAGCTGCTTCATGTAGCGGTGTGTTGCCGTCTTGATCCGGTGCCACGAGGAGGGATGGCTCGCTCTTCTCGATTAAAATCTTGTATGCTCCGGATATGAACTTGGCTGCTAGATGCAGTGGCGGCCAATGGCTGTTCATCCCATCCATGAACTCTGAGAGCGTCTTTTCTACAAGGGGCATGAGCCCAAGACAGACTGTGATGTGTAGTGATGGCTGCTCTCCCGCCAAAACCTCCATTCTAGGATCTCCACAGAGCTCAATCCAGGGCTTTCGTATGACGTCGCTGGTTTCGAAGAACTGATGCTGCAACCAGTTATGGGCAGAATCGTCACAGAAATTGTCCTTTGAGGCCTCAATGCTTCGGCGAGCATGAATAAACCAGGACTCTGCTGCATATCTGAGAAATATCTTTTTGGCTGCGGCTGCCGCGGGGTCTTTCCCCACTACTTCCTGTGAAGCTTCTCTTTGTCCCTCTTCTTGGCGATCACTCCCCAAGCTTGAGTTACCGGACCCATTGTGGTGTCCCCTGGCACCCCCTCTTGAGAACTTTTTCGGGTCCCCAAAGGCATGGTGAAGGTACCGGAAGCACTCCCAAGAAACTGCGGGGTCCGCCTCGCTTTTCGAGAGTACGGGGAGTTCCCCTTTGCTGTATTCTTCGAAAAGGTATTCTATTGCGGTATGATGAACGATGGACACAGTTTCAGCGGTAGCCCGGAGGAATCCTAGTGAGGACCGGACATATATTCTGATTTCTTTCTCGGTTCTCCGCCGAATTTCGTTGCTTGTTCCCTTACAAGAGGGCTCTTGCTTAGCCCTCGTTTTCCCCTCTATACAGGCTAGGATATGGCCTAATTCGCCGAAAGTGAGTGGCCGCAAGGCGAGTGCCACACTCCAGATCATGTTCAGAACTTCTGCCGATTCTCCTCGTGAGATAAGAGTGTGTAACATATCCCGGTATACGTCTTTGAGCTTGGATGGTGTCCTTAGAAACTTGTCAAAATCAGGACCCGAACTGAAGTATGTGAGGGTTTCAATCGCCAACGATGCCCAGAGGAAAATACCCTCCGACTTTGCCAGAAGGGCTTCCATTGCTTTCTCCTTAAGATCCACATCCCACCCCCACGCATTTACTCTGCGTCTGATAAAAGATTCGACATCCTCTTTTATATGGCTGTTTGTATTGAGGTCGATCTTGGTGGATTCGTGGACGCTACGGGGAAGGTTGTTTGAGACGTGGGGTACGTCCCGACTGGAGAGAAGTATTTTGACCGTCCGGATTTCCATGAGTCCCAGAATCCTTTCAATCAATTCTTTGCATAATCTCTCCGTGAGTCCATCTACGCCGTCTATGAGAATGTATATGGGGTCTTTCCGGCAATCCTGGATCGCTTTTCTTAGGACCTTCCATAAAGAAGACAGATTGGTGAAAAATCGATCCCCTTGCTTTTCAAGTTCAGCCCTGCAGCCATCGAAAAGGTTCCCGTCCTGCTGGAGAATTCCGTACAGTAGGCCGCTGGCTACTTTAGCGAGTCTGAGTTGTGATATTTCGGCCTCATCAGTAGATGCCCCGGGGGTGGGAAGCTCGGGTGGGATGAAGTGGAAAACTAATTTAAGCCCTCCAGGTAGATTGTCAGGTCTCTTAAGAAATTCGGCGGCAACACGCTTGGCTAACATAGTCTTTCCCGTTCCAGGTCCACCACAAAGCCAAAGAAGCTTGGATTCCTTGCTTTCCCGCCACCCTCTATACACAGCTTCTTCTGAGATCCATTTTCCAGTGTCGCCCCCAGGTAGGTTATACTCGTCGCGGAGGTGGTCTAAGTCGATTGCTGGTGGCGGCACCCCCCACCCAGTGCACTTTATCAGCCCCTCAAAGGTTGCTATGAGCTCTTAGCCATACGCTCGGAACGAAGACTGGCGATCAAAGGCTACATACGAGGGATATATGAGGGTACTTGTATACTATAATTATTTGTGATGTTGTTGCTGTTGCTGTTGCCTGAAAAGGGCCCGCAGATTGAGCCTTTGGTGGCCACCATGTTGGATGCTTCTCAACTGATGTCCTGTTAGCCAATCTGGATCCATGCAAAAAATCAGCCTGGTGCTCCGGTACAATATGACGATGTTCTCCTACCGCCAGGGATATTTTGGGTCTTCGAAATTAGATGCGCAAAGTCAGGAGCAGCGAAGGAAGGGTACAATTCTGGAAGAAGAAGCAGTAGCAACTATATTCATACCGGAGGTGCTCGGGGGGAGGGTAAGTGTAGGAGTAATGCGACGTTGGAATTCCCCTTCTCTGCTATGGGAGGGGGGAAAGCACCGCCAACTCAGCCTTCAGTTGAGATGAAACAAAAGCAATATACACGCGCCAGCAGAGCCGTAGCTGCATAGTCGGACTTAGATCTGGTTCGTCGAAGGTCTGTGTGTGTGTAACGCGAGTTATGCATCTGGGTCTCTCCCCGCGCACTGGGTGAAGCAAACAGACGACCTCACAGGCCACTCAGACACCCCCTACTCGGACGACCGAACTTGAATACCGTAGGAAAGTTTCCTTTTGATAAAGCGTTGCAACTGAAGAGATCAGCCGCTATTTCGCCACAGAAAATCAACCAATAACTTAAGTATCTGTCCGAGTGGGGCGAGTGCTCGTGTGGCTTGTGAAGTCGTTCACCGCTCCCTGAGTGGTCGCGGAGGCCCGCCCTAGAACTAATCCGAGGGAGTTCGACAGACTTTTTTTTTACGGCACTTTTTCCATCTGTCGCCGTATTGTCTATCGTAGCCACATGCAGGTCGTCTGCGCGCATTCCCCAAACCATAAGTGAAAATCCAAACCAACCCTCAAAAACGAAAAACTCACAACCCCCCAGTGACAAGGAAGGATGGTGGATAGGGCGTTCTTCCTGGGCATCACGGATGGAGCTCGGTCTCTATCTCGCCTATCTCTCCCGACCTGTGGGCTGGTCTCCCACGACCCCATTACATGCGATACTCGGGGCCATCACAAACTGCAGCACTTTTTGTAGGGGCGGGGAGGAGAAGTGAGAAGGCAAACTATTTGCGGTAATGAAAATACGGCATCCAATGGTAATTGGAATGGGTAGTGCGCAAATCTCTATTTCTTGCTTTCTAAACTAATGGCAAAAACAGGAATATATATGAAAAAATCATAACCAAGTCATCCTGATCCTTTCACCGATCACCACACATGTCCGCTTTGTTCCCCACATGTCTCCCATCATCGTGGCAACGAAAGAAAGAAACTCTGTGTAGCCCCTTAACAAAAGAAATGCTCCATAAAGACTCCTTTTCCCATGCGTTCCTAGTACAGATTTCAGACCCCTGTTCTGCCTTCATCCACATAGTCTTTGTGCTTTCCATTGACTGCCCATGCCCCCGTCCGTCCATCAATAGTAATTTCTTCCCTAACTTCCAAACTTTTAAAACAAAAGAAACTATAGCTTGGGTGTGCCGAGAAGCATCGGCCGATTTCTAACAAAAACGACAGGGAGACTCCAGATTCCGCATACTCGCATTAATTCCATACCACTAAAATTCTTAAATTCTAGCCAACTATTCCACAGAAAAAAAAACACCTGAACTTATAATTTCTATTAGACGTATTAGACGAAGTCACTAGATCACGCCCGGATCATGAGGTGGGGAATCTGCATGTCCCATCCAACCATAGAATCCGGTAAAAGAAGCTAAGTGACAGGCACTCAACACTCGTACTTGTACAAGAGGTGGAACCTATCATACTATCATAACCGGAACCTACAAAGATGTATTTGGCGAGAATAACCGCCAGAGTTTGTAATCATAACCAAATCCCATATGATAGCTGCCTTTGCCAAGTGGCCAACAGCGGCTGTGGGCGGCTTTTCTCAAGCAAGAAATTTTATTCTTACTACTTGAGACCTGAACAACTACTAATTATCCTAAGTGAATTGACAATGGGCTTCCGCCTCTACTAGCAGCCTGAGCTGCCGGGTGCGAGAAACCAAGTCTTGAATGGTAATCTGGTAGCCCAAAAAAAAGATGTGATCGAGATACCGCTGATGTAAAGTTGAAGTGTTATCATCAAAAGGGTTAGTTTGCCTTTCTCATTAATAGCCCCCTCTCGTGAAGGCTAATACACGCCTTCACTAATTCTTCTCAATGAGTCCTTCTCAACCCTGGTACGATACCGATGGTCTTTATGTTTATCTGACGCGTTTGGTCCTAACTTAGTTAGAATAAGACACTTTCGAGTGGCATGTTTTGAATTGATCTGCCGATTTTGTATGCGAAACGACGCCACACCACCCAAACCTTGTAGCTCGGAAAACTTGCGTAAACACTTTTTCATACTGGGGCTGAATGCCTCTTACCAGTAATAGCTTATGACTGACTTACTTGGGGCGAGATTAAATCTCCGCAAGCGGGAGCCGACAACTGCCAACTGCCATCGCACCAAACGGCTCTCAAGATACCGTACTAAGGAAGCAGTTCCCGGTAGTGGAGGAAGTCTAAGTACACTTACCAGTGGCGCAGTGGAAAAGTTTTCTAATTCATATTCCTGTGTTTGGTCTACTGTTTCTAGCTCAGCCATCGGTCGTCGGGTCCCGGACACTTATTCTCACCAGGCGAGTCGATCATGTTGAATGTGAACTCCTGGCATTGAGGAATTCCTTCCAGGCACTACGACTGCACACCCCAACCAATCCACAATATCATTCAGGGCCTGTTTAGATATCAGATATCGCCGCGGTTCTTGGCGGTTATAATGCGAAACTAGGGATTGTTGGTTTCTTTGAGAATCTCGATATGCTCGAGTAGTGAGTTCCATTCAAAGCTAGCACCAGAAATTTGAAGGGCTCCACAACAAGTATCATAATAGTATTGGAGAAATGTGTTAGATCAGCCAAAGTTTAGAGATGCTTAGTAATCCAGAATTTGCTGTTTAGGGAGAATAAGTCCTGAACCACGATCCCCTGCGAAATTCAATCATCGTGATAACCACAGTGCTGCAGTCATTACAATTACAACCACAACTACAATGACTACTAATACCATGGCCTGTATATTTGTGTCCCTCCTTCTCTTTAGGAGCCTGGGATCTGGTAGTGGGAATTTTGATTTTGACTATAGCATTGACTTGAGTTCTTGTGGTGTTATGATGGCTGAATGTTGTGGGGAATCCTGGTTTAGCCCGTTGTCTCTGAGGTTATTCTCGCCGCGAGCACGCTACCTGGGGGTCTTCGATACCGAACGAGTGTCCCCCACAACGCCTGTGGTGCTGAAAGGAGTGCTACACACGAAGAGATATAGCTTCATCAAGCCGCCGCTAGTAACGAATGACATCGGCAACATTCTCAGGGAGAAGGGGTTGCTGTTGGTGAAGGGTAAGGAGTATCAAGCGCAGGGGAGGTTGCTGTTGCCGATTTTCTCTCATGCGCATATTCCGGGACTTGCCCTCGGGTTTTGGGTCCAAGGAGTGGAAATGACCGAGAATGTGGCGGAGTTGGTGTCCGCCTCGCGGAGGGCCACTAGCGGTGGAGACCGGGAGGTGGGAGTGGAGATGGAAAAGCGGTTCTCGTTGGCGACGCTGGAGATGATCTGCTCTTCCGGCTTTGACTATAAATTCTGTGTGCTGAAGAGCGCTTCCATAAGCGATAGCAGATATACAGGAGAAAACTCTGGCTCCGGGTTAGCAGACGCACACTGCAATATTCGACATGAGCAGCCCATTTCAAATCATGGCGACCCTATCTGCAATATTTTCCTCCAGCTCTCCGTAGCCCTCCCGCCCTTCCGCTAAAGCTAACCGGCGATGTGGACTATAGGACTTGTGACCGCGCAAATTATTGCGGCTCGCGAATACCCCAGGCACCCCCCCGGAGGACTCCGAATAGAAAGACATTCCCTCTGTAATTCTAAAATTGAATACCTACACAAGCCCGGACGGGGAATCCAGTATGTGCGACCAAATGGTGATCTTCCTAGCTGCGGGCCGCGAAACGATCGCTACGCCAATGATCCGGGCCATGCACTCGTCATCTCTGCTGGAGAACAGATACATCCAGTCCCGTCTCCGCGCCGAAATACACAGCGCATTCCCCTCCGGCCTACCGACCACCATCACATACGACCAGATCTCCAGCATGAAGTATCTCTCCCACGTCAGGTCCGAGGTGCTTCGCCTGCACCCTCCTGTCGGCGTGAAGCTATGCGTGGCGGCCGAGGATACGACCCTGAACGGGACGTTCGTGCCGAAGGGCACATCTATTGTATTCTCCCCGTTTGCGGTGAATAGAAGCGTGGCGCTGTGGGGCGCGGACGCGGAGGAGTTCACGCCCGAGCGGTGGGCGGGCAGAGAGGATGGAGCGGCCGCTGTTGAGAGTAATTATGGGTTTCTCACATTCCTGGCGGGGCCTAGGGGGTGTATTGGGAATGTGTTTGCCAGGGTAGAATTTAAGTGTCTCCTTGTGGCCATGATTGGTAGGTTCGAGTTTGAGCGGGATGGGAAGAGGGAGGTGCGGTTAAGGCGGGGATCAGCGCGAAACCCGGGGGGGATATACCAGTTCCTGTTAAGGAGGTGGCTTGGGGGTGAATTCTCGTTCATTTTGTGAATATTGTCAGTTATCAAGGGATGAATGAAGGATGAAATGATAGATAGAATGGATGGAATCATGTGCGGTCACTCGATGCTTTCTGCACTGTTTGACTCATGGTAAAGTTATCAAGATTCAAGAAAGAGCACAGATCATGACACGCTGTGCGTGTTGGAGAGAGGTGGTTGACTTTGGAAGATGCGGGAGAGTCTGAAAGGTTGGATAGATGCTTGCGGATGATTTGGGATTGAGATAGAATGATTCACAGTTTATGAAAGAGATTAGATAGACATGTCTTTCCTTTGTTTATCACGGGAGTGTACGGAGGAATAAAGGCATGGCAGGGATAGAGAGATAGGTGTGGTGATGGACGGAAGGATCAGGAAGTGCTACTTATGTTTTACTTATACACTTGTTTCTGTCATGAGTTTTTTTGTTTTAGTAAGAGCGAAATTTGAAGAGCTGAGCGAGGTGTCTAAGTTCCGTGTGAATTCTCTTTCTATCGTCTATCACTGTGCCAAAATAATCTGCCGACGTTAATTGTGCGCGCCCTGGACAGCGGACAAACTAAGAAATGAGAGTGATTTCCCCACCTTGAAATCCTGCTACACAGCTGATACCCAGCCCAATTTGGCTATCCAGTAAACTCGCGATATACCCCAATAACCCAAGCCCGATCAACTCTGTGGCTTGTTCAAACCTGTTTGGACTGAATAAGGTAGGGCTAGGGGGTAAGTTAGGCTAGTTGAAACTTCGTTCCTAAGGGAGACTACAAGACAAAAACAATAACGTCTTGGGGTTCCCTAATCACCGGGAACTTTGACCCATCTCACTTCCACTTCCTCCTCCTTCCTATCCTTAGGTAGCAGAAGGAGTAGCTAACTAGCCCCTGTTATTCAATGTCCTGTCGCTCAGGGTCTATTACGATTGCACTTTTGTTCTTTCCTTCTTTCTTTCGTGCTTTCTTTTAAGTACTAACCGAGCACACTGGGTTTTTCCGACAGTAAGTACAGTTCTAATAAGCAAATATGGAGGTACTAGGTCAATAATAAGAGTTTAGTGCAAGCTACCGTAGGAGATATATTACTCCGTCTAACTAACCGCACTGCGGGGCTCCCGAGGCTAGATAAATTCTAAAGCAGCACTCTAGGCTGATGAACCCTGAACCCTGAACCCTAGATCCTAAGCACTCCAGAACCGTCCTGATATCCCATGGTCTTCTGTGACCCCTAAGGCCTTTGCCCTGTTAGTATGCCAACTCCGCTATGTCCAGGGACATACGGTATGAAAAGAATATCATAAAACTAAATACTCGATACCTAATACCTAACAGCAATTGGTATCAACAAAACCAAAAACCAGTATCCAATTCTTAGCGTCATAGGATGTGAAAGCAACAACCCACTTCTAAATGCCTAGTCGCCGCACATCATGAAGCGACATGCCCTCTAACCGTATATCTCCTAGCCACATATCCGCATATCCACATAATATACGCATACCCACATCTCAGCATATCTCTGCAACCGCATAACCGCAAAACCGATGTTCGTATGCCCTATACGCAAGCCAACATAATTCTAGCATCTCTTTTAAAGCCTCTAGGTGGACATGCAAATTGTAATCTGATTGGACTATCTCCAATATATTGTATGTGGTATCGGAAATATGTCATTAACGTAAATTACGGTGATCCCGCTCACTACCGGGATCCCGCTCACCCATGGCAACCAGTGAAAAATGTAACCTCAATTGGATTATCTCTATTAATAATAGAGATACAATGGTGAAAACCCAGCTACAGGTACTTTAATATATGGAGAATCAGAATATGTATTTTTAATTTCATGTAAATAAATTGTTGCTCTGCTATAGTGGCTTTAAGATCACTTATGCCAGAGAGAACTTGCACTCTTTCCCAAGGATATAAAATTCAAAAACCCCCCAAGAAAGGCATTCTAAAATAGATAGAAGGATAGTATAAGACTTATATATTCAGAGTGACCTGGTTTTGATTTACTTTACGAGCATTTCTCAAAGTATTGGTAGTTGAAAAAGTGATATGAAACTACATACAAACTACATACAAATTGTACCAATTTTACTATATGATAGCTACAAATCCACTTGACCTATGGACTCAATATTTTGGAATCTACTTTATTATGGTTATTTAAGTAAGTATAAAGTGTTTGAAGCGAAACAAATATACCCTTTATTGCTTTCACCCATGTATGATAGTAGAAGGATGAAAATTATGATGTAAATAAGCTTCTTCTCAACTTTAAAATCACAAAAGGCAAATCTCTAAAGCAAATAACACTTGATTCATAAGTTTACCAGTATTAGCCTGAGGGCACAACTGCAAATAGTTTGTATACTTATTAGCCAAGTATATCTTATTTTATTAAGATTCATGAAGCATATTGATCTTATTGAGCTAAATGTACTGAACTTATAGTCTGATAATCAGCTCTCACTTCAGCATGCTTTAGACAGTGTAACTTGACCTTCCAGACTGTATTACATTTTCTGCTAACTGATTGCTAGTTAAAATGATAGGCAATTGAATTGTGAAGATACTATTGGGATTTAGT
>Ga0307510_10005873_pt1 | contig 14642 bp, 16 predicted proteins | sample 12_EM_MG_FD_207224 | JGI IMG/M metagenome (GOLD analysis project Ga0307510, IMG submission 207224) | Populus trichocarpa ectomycorrhiza microbial communities from riparian zone in the Pacific Northwest, United States - 12_EM | ecosystem: Host-associated > Plants > Roots > Unclassified | place...
CCGCGATGCAAGGTGGTGGAACGTCAAAGAAAAGGGAAAGGTCAGCGGATGAAAGGGACGAACGTCCTAAAAGGACGAGGCTGGCCTCGGCTGGCCGCGTGATGGAAGATGACCGTCCCGTTGCCGGCGCTACCGCTTATACAGAGTCATCGGTAGACAAGCCATCGTCACCCTTTCCTATAATCAGTAGCGCCGGCAAGCGGCAGTGCCCACGACCTACTTTTTTTTCTTCGTTTTCTGACTGTCGTCTTCGACGACAGCATTGTTCCTCCTCTTCGTCCCCTTCTCCTTAACAGTTAACTTTGTTTTCTTCATCATCTCCTTCGCTTCCTTCACTTCAACACCCTCTCCATAATGTGCCGCTGTCTCCCACTTTACATACATCAAGAGATCAAACCAACTTGACCAGCCCCAGCTGCCAGCGGCAGTACCATACTACACCGAGCACCGTGCCTCAATCTCCACGCAACGGACTTCGCTGAGTGATTGGAGCAAGCGTGAAGACAGCATGGAATCCACCAGGTCAACGCTCCAGAAACGGCCCAAAGCCACCTATTCCGTCCGAGACTTTGTTATCCACCGAACCCTTGGCACGGGTAGCTTCGGTCGTATTCATCTTGGTAACATCGCGGTTTCACATCGTGTCTGGACTGTCCAGTGGCTAATATTCTGGTCTGTAGTAGATATCCAGGAGAGTGAGGACGAAAGTAATAGTGAGAGACCTGAGGAACCTTTCTTGGATACATGTATTTGAAGTCTAGTCTTATTATCTTTATCACGCATCCTCCATTTGACAATGCCCACGTTTTTCGAGCTTTCATGAGACATGTAGTGAAGTGGAGGGTGACTTGCAACGGACCGTGCACACAACCGCACCGTGGGTACGGATTTCGGGCCAAACCAAAAAAGGGCCGTGGGGAAAAACAGCTTCAGAGGGACATGGAATTAGAGTCGTTCAGCCAAAAGTTGATCGGACGAACAACAAGACCCCCTCCCTTACGGTCGTGGGGATCACTCTGTCCCCACCTCTCGTGAGTTTGCTGCTTTATCGTTGTCTGCCTATACCTATCTCATTTTTCTTCTAGCGAGCCTCGCCATGCGGCCTCCCTCGTCCTCTGAGCAATTGAAAATTATTCAGCTCTGTGAGCTCCATGAAGAAGAACATCGCCTTCTCCCCTACTACAATCGCTGCGTAGTTCTGGGATCGTGGTTCATCAAGTATGGTGGCCATAAAGATCTGGAATTGGAATACAAGACGCAAAATTATCTCTGGAGCATGGCGAATGGCCAGCAGAACGCACCTCGCATTCCCCAGGTCATAGCCTACTTTTCCCCTAAGGAACAGTGGGCATACTTGGTCACCGAGCGCATCGATCCCATTCTGCCTGCCAATACCTCCCCTCAAGCCGTCGCCACAGCTATACAATGGCTCCGTTCTGTCCCTTGCCCCTCTGGCCTCACACTCGGCTCAGTTGGAGGTGGCAGCGCCCGCCATAAACTCTTTAAGGACTTCGAGGCGCCGCTATCCTTTTCGAGTGCGGAGGCTCTGCAGAAATACATGAACTTGGTATATCTCTGCTCCTGCTTTTCCCTCGCAAATCGGTCGCGCTGATCATCTCCTTAATTAGGCACTTCAAAGAATTCGTCTAGGAGGCCGACCAGCAGATGTGAATTTTCTCGATGACCGGCTCATCTTCACCCAGTCCGACATGGACGAGAGCAATTTCGCTCTCGATGAACACCAAAGGGTCTGCATGTTTGACTTTCGAGACGTCGGAGTGCTGCCAGAGTCCTTCGCCAGCTATACGCTAGGTGACAGTGCCAATCCATTTATAAAAAGCGTAGCCATGCACTTGGATTGGGTCAACGATCGCAACGGGGCATCCATGGCAAGAGCTGGGGAAATTTTGCAGACATTGGGTGATGCGACTCTCGGTTCGTCTACTACTGCCTCAGCTGAGATCCGCACTGACCTCGATGACAGGTCTTACTTCCAGCCTCCTATAATTTATACCTAGAGGGTCTAGACTATTTTAACGTTAGTGTCTTGCTACCTTTGGGAAATTGACGCGACTATCGCCCGTGTCGTTGTCGGTGTCACTGCGTTCGGGGTCACCTACATTTTCATTGTCGTCGCAGGGACATCTTTTGCGAGCTGCCCGTATCAGACCCTTTGGGCGCGTATCATTCGCCATATCCGCCATATCCTCCGCAATACCCGCCATATCCCCCGCCATATCCGCTATATCCCCCACCATACCCCCCACGGTGTCCTCCACCGTCTCCTCCATTTTTGGTTCATCTCCGTGGTCCCTATGCTCAATGTGGTTCATATCGTACGCTCTGCCCGAGCCCGTCGGCGGAACCAACGAACGGTTGTGTTGGAGTCACAGTGCATTTTATAGGTGCTTCGGACATCATTGGAAAGGGGCATCCGCCTGTCTGCCCTGAACTTCCTTGCAACGACGCCGACACTGGTTGGCTTCACCCGAGCCCTTGTTTTGGATTGTTTTGATATCCTCATTGACTGCATTAAAGTTAACGAACACAATCTAGTGATTTTACAAGGGATGGAGCAACTTGCGGAGGCATCTGCCATGTGTCTTTCCTCACCTACTCCCACCTCTCAATCACGCATCCATTGTCAGGCTTCCTTACATATACTCGTCTGCGTTACGGAAGGGTTTTCCCGCACAACCTCAATTTTGGCGATCTTCCATTTCCTCACATTCTCGGCACAGTTCACGAGGTAATCCACCGGGGAGCCGAGGTGACGATCAAATGGGGGGACTACAAACCAACCAGCCACGAACACATTGCAGTTGCCCACGCCCTTTCCAAGCTTTCCTGGTCCGAATGGCAATGGAGACAGGTGCCCCCTCTATGCCTCTCATTCGCGTTTCATTATATATCCCAAGATCCCTTGCCTCCTCCCTCGGTAATCGCGTACTGTCTTCTGATTATTGCCATCGACCTTGGCTGTAATATCCCGAAAACCACGGTTTTGGCAGAGAAGTGTGTTCATGTCTGGCGGATACCCACAACGTTGCTGACTGAAATCCAGTGTACAGCCCAAGGGGACTTCTGAGTTGATAATTCAGGAACTCAATACCGCGACCGAGTGTCGACTGCAAAACTTACTCGGGCCAAAGTCCAAAGTCATTCATCTGCTCTTCTGGTACGCGGTTCGGCAGGAGCAATGTGGGGATACGGGCCTTTTCAATGAAATCCTAAACCTCACAAAGCGGGAACCCAATGGATCATGCTCTCATAAACGCCTCTGGCACTTAAGTGCATCTAAGATGTGCACTTATGGGAGTCCTCGTGCTGCAGTACTTGCTGGACCCAACATACATTGGGGACAGGGACGATCCGTGGACGCCCAAGACCTGATCTCCAAGTGGGCGGCGGGTATCTCTACAGCTCGGCACACGGAGGAGGTTGCTGGGAGTGTGGTTGACACGCTGCTCCAAATTTCAGCTAACCCCCATTTACGGCCGTTCATACCCACCGGCGCCTGGTCATGGTTAAACGATCGACCTTCCCTGCCACTCACCTGCGGGGGCCTCTCGTCAGGATGCGACCGCGATATTGTCCGGACGGTCCGAGCACTCGACAATACCGAAATCCTCACGTCGTACCTGGTCACGGTCTGGTCGGAGTGGAAACTTCTTGATTACGGCAACTTTGTTGAGATGCAGATATCTGTTCGCGAGGACTTCAAGGGAATCGGCGCGGGTTGTCACCGGGCTGAGGTTGGATTGCATCGTAGACGAATTGTACCGGCGGTCACGGAACCCCAACGTCACCCTCGAAGACGAGTTGTGGCGCGAAAAAGTAGGACGCTCCTCACGGGTTATGGAAGGCCGATACCGAGAGTTCAAGAGGGTATTGCAGGAGATGGAGCAGAAGGGGAACGAGACCCTCGATCGTACGCCTCCCAGCTTTATCTTTCCCAGTCTGCTGACCCTTGTGGACTGCACAGGATCCCACTCGACCTTCATGTGTGCCCTGCCTCTCCCGTGTCCATAACCTCGCATTTGAGACGGTTTTCATTATTCGAGATTAACCGCTTTGTTTGTTCCCGTTCCATACCATTGTGGTTTCCGCGCACTCTCCTCCTCGACTTGGAATATTCGAACTTCTAACTAGCTGGACATGTACCGTTCGGGTCCTCTCGATGCGCCAATACACAGTGTAAGGAAACCTGCTAGTCTTTGTTTCGTCATGTTCCCAAGTTTTTCGTCTTCGTGCTCATGTCTTGTATCGTCCTCGTAAAATATAATTCGTTTTGCCTTTCATCCCTATCTCAGCAAATTATCTATCGGACATCGGACAACTGGGCACCAAAATTTTGTACCCACAAATGCTGTCATTCCCTCGTCAGGCTGAGTGACTGTGTCGGACGGATATCGAATTTTAATGGAGGAGTCAACGTTAGATCCCGAATTCGACGCCTCACGCTAGAAAATAAAAGGATACCCACTAGTTATAGGGAAGTTGTGTCGCTATGCGCGACCGTCTTCACATTGGTTGGTACTGTCACCTCTATCTCCTCGCTCTTCCAAGCACTCTCGAAATCCCTTATTCGGTCCGGAACTGCTGGCGCTCTACTGGATGTAGTCCTTGGGGTTTTCCGTTTGCTCGATCGACCGAGAGCTAGCGCGAGAGTTTGCACTACCGCTCGAAGAATTAGAATTGTCCACAACCATGCTTTGTCTTGGTGGTCTGATGCCGGGGTACAGTCACGTCTCGTAAACGTTCCCTGATACATTGGGGACGGAACAGAGTACAGGTTTGAGCATTCCGCTGTGCATTGTTTGAACACCGGTGACGCCCCAGGTAGGGCTATCGAAAGAATCAAAGTTGTATCAGCGGTGGTGGGTAACAGGGAATTTAAGACGGCGGGGCGAGACCGTACTGATCTCTGAGTCTGGATCGGAGGCGACAAGCATACCCCGGGCCATCCTGAACAGATGGCAAAGAAACCGTTGAGTCACCCGACGAAGAGTTTTCACCGTCGTGGAAAAATTCGGGAACCTCTTGCAAGTTCATGCACATGGTTGAGTAGACGAGGTCAGCAGAGTCCATGATAGGCAGTGAAGTTTGAATGTTGAACGTCGAACTTTGAAGGTGGAAGCGGAAAGGCAAGAGGATCGGGAGAACCCGAATGGTTTGTAGACACAACGTCCTCACACTTCCTGCGTATCTGTATGTCTCCTTCCCCGTCATCCCCAGGAGAGACAATGACTTTTGGGGTGGAACGCGACGTCCGCCTGTCAACTCCTCCCACTGGATTGAACAAACCAAATCAGTCCGTGCCGACTCCGTCTGACCTTAGCCACGAGGGATAGATAGTATCTGAGAATGCGTTTGCCTCGCGGCAGCCCGGTTTTCGTTCTCCCCCCCACCGCTTCTTCCCTTCTCTCCGCGAACCAAACCAAGACCGCCCACCATGACAGATATCAACTTGGGAGGGATCGTGGTCCAACAGTGAGTTCTCCGTCTCCTTACTAGATACCTCGACTGATTTGTTTTTGCCTGCAGTCGAGAAACCGAAGTCGAGGGGCAGATACATGCAGTAGACGAAGACTCTCCTGTGAGCACCGGAGAGGGGGGAGGAAGGAGGCAGTACGTTGTGTTCTGCTCTGGCCGCTTGCCTCCCTGACAGTTCGGGCACCAAGGTCTGGGGAAAGGCAGGATTCCGCACCATGGTACGGAATAGGAGAAACCCAGTATCCCAGCCCTTTAGTCTCCAATGACACCCAGGATCGTGGGAGGGTACTGGGGGGGGATGGAAGCAGGGAATCAGGCGGCCATCCAGCAGATGGGTAAGCTCGATATTGCGTCTCGTCGGCCGCCGTCGTTTACCCCTCGCACAGAAAGGAAAAGGACTGGGGGTCACCACAGGAGGGTTTCCGCGCCAAATTCTACGAGCGTTACCACAAGGAGGCCGAGGAGTACGATAAGGACTTCATGAAGAAGCATGACGATGACTTGAACACGACGCTGATATTCGTAGGTTGTGCACATCGCTCGGGTGCGCATGTACTGACTTAGCTCTCAGGCCGGTCTGTTCTCCGCCGTCACTGGTGCCTTCATCATCCAGGTCCACCCTCAGCTCGAGCCAGACTCAACCGATGAGGCCGCCGCCCTCCTCCGAGTCATGCTTTACAAGATGGATAGTACCACGTTCGGCGGCGACATCCCCTCTCTTCCTCAGTGGACCGGCGCTCCGCGTGCAATCATCCAGGTCCAAGTGATGCTATATGCCAGTCTCGCCGCTTCGCTCTTCTCCGCCTTCCTCGCGATGCTCGGCAAGCAATGGCTGAATCGATACGCATTGACCGACATGCGAGGGACTGCCGTGGAACGCAGCCAGGATCGCCAACGCAAATTGGGCGGCATCATCGCTTGGTACTTCGACCATGTGATGGAATCCTTGCCACTGATGCTGCAAGTTGCGCTGTTGCTGCTCGGTTGCGCACTGTCCCGCTACCTTTGGGATATTAACGTGACCGTCGCATGCGTTGTCATCGGTGTCACTGCCCTCGGGGTCATCTTCTACGTTTTCTTCGTTATCGCTGGGACAGTCTCTGCGAGCTGCCCATATCAGACACCCTGGGCGCATATCCTCCGACATATTCACCATCATATCCTCCCCACCATCCTCCGCCTGCTTCATTCGGCCTTCCGTGATTTTGTTGACAAGTCTCGGTGCCTCGTTCCATTCTCAGACGACGAGTGGTGCGAGTGGCAGGATTGGAAACAAAGCATCTCCGTCTTGTCCAAGTACATCCTCTGCCTTCCTTTCTCTTTGGCCTGCGATGCTTGCCAGCTCATCCAAGCAATTGTCAGAGCCCTCATTGCTCTTGCTTGCAGAGTGCACAGCTGGATTCGTAACGCACGCTTTGCCCAGGTTCGTGGATTAAACCAACGACCGGCTGCGTTGGACTCTCAGTGCGTTTCGTGGATACTTCAGACGTCATTGGAAAAGGACATCCGCCTGTCAGCCCTGGAATTCCTTGCAACGACGCCAACACTGGTTGACTTCACCCCGACCCTTCTTTCAGATTGCTTCGATGTTCTCATCGACTGCGTTAAGGTCAACAAAAGGGATCCAGTGATTGTACAAGGGATGGAGGAGCTTGAGGAGGCGTCCGCAATGTGTTTTTTCCTCACCTACGCTCACCTCTCAATCGTGGATCCAATGCCGAGTATCCTTTTAGGAATTTGTCAGCGTTACAGAAGGATTTTCCCACTCGACCTCGATTTCAGCGGTCTTCCGTTTCCTCACACTCTCCGTACGATTCACGAGGCGATCTACTCAGACCGGGAGGTCAAGACACCGGTCGGGTGGAGAGGCCACAAGCCAACCAACCATGAACACATCGCGGTTGCGCGTGCCCTTTCCAAGCTTTCCTGGTCCGAATACCGAAGAAGAGGATCTGGTCAAGTGCCTCCTCCATGCCTCTCCTTCGCGCTCTACCACCTATCTCAAGATCCCCTCCCCCCTCCCCCCGCCACCGCAGACTGTCTTCTGATTATCGCTATTGACCTTGGATGTAATGTCCCAAAAACCATGGTTTTAGCAGAGAGGTGTGTTCATGTCTAGCGGATATCTACCACCTTGTTGACCAATATCCAGTTCACAACCCGAGGGCATTTCTGACCTGATAACCCAAGAGCTCAATACCGTGACTGAGTATCGACTACAAAATCTACTTGGGCCAAAGTCCGAGGTTATTCATCTGCTCTTCTGGTACGCAGTTCGGCAGGAGCGATGTGGGTATACGGGACTCTTCGACGCAATCTTAAACCTCACAAAGCGGGAATTTGGTGGATCGCGCTCGCATGAGCTCCTCTGGCACTTGAGTGCATCGAAAATGTGCACTTATGGGAGTCCTCGGGCCGTAGTACTTGCTGGACCCAACATACATTGGGGACGGGGTCGATCCGTGGACGCCCAGGGCCTGATCTCCAAGTGGGCGGCGGGTATTTCTGTAGCTCGGCACACGGAGGAGGTTGCTGGGAGTGTGGTTGACACGCTGTTCCAGATTGCAGCTATTCCCCATCTACGGCCGTTCGTACCCGCTGACGCCTGGTCGTGGTTAAACGATCGACCTTCCCTGCCACCCACCTGCAGGGGCCTCTCGTCAGGATGCGACCGCGATATTGTCCGGGCGATTCGAACACTCAAAGATACCGGAATTCTCACGTCGTACCTGATCACGATCTGGTCGGAGTGGAAACTTCTTGATTACGACGACTTCGTCGAGATGCAGATATCTGTTCGCGAAGACTTGAAGGGAATTGGCGCCCGTTACCACCGGGCGGAGCTTATCCAACAGTTGGATTCCATTGTAGGCGAGTTGTACCGGCGGTCACGGAACCCCGGCGTCACCCTCGAAGACAAGTTATGGCGCGGGAAAGTAGGACCTTCCTCACGGATTATGAAAAGCCGATACCGAGAGTTCAAGAGGGTATTACAGGAGATGGACCAGAAAGCGAGCGAACTCCTCAATCGTACGTCTCTCAGCTTTATCTTTCTCAGTCTGCTGACCCTCATGGACCTGCACAGAATCCCACTCGACCTTCATGTGTGCCCTGCCTCTCCCGTGTCCATGACCTCACATTCGGGACGATTGATGTTATCTGAGATTAACTACTTTGCTTGTTCCTATTTCATACCATTGTTGTTTCCGTGCATTCTGCTCGTAGACTTGGAACAGTCGCAATTCCACGTAGTCATGTACTATCCAGGCTCTCTCGATGTGCCAGTAAGGAAACTTGATACGATTTCTTTTTCGCCATCCTTGCAAAACATGATTCGCTTAGCTTTTTATCCCTATCTAGTGACCAAATTGTCTACATGGCTCATCAGACAACTGAGCACTGAATTCTTGTTCCCCAGAACGCTGTTGGAAGCCAAGATCATGGATGAGTACTGAGGGGGACAGAAACGGAGGAGAAAGCGGACAGCGGACACAATCGTCATCGGTCGGGCTTGCGAGACTCGATACACCGGGCTGGGTCTGCGATGGACGGTGAAGGTTTGAAACGGACAGATAAGAGGCTTGAGGTCACCCTCCTGAACGGTTTGCGGATGATATACTTATAGTATCCTCGCACTTCCTCTAGTTATATGCCTCCTGACGGCACAAACGAACATCCCCCTGACCCTCGTTCCCGAGGAAGCGGCTATTCACAGGGAAGCTTCAACGCCACCGCGCCCAGACGCGGACACAGATCAGAGCTGGCCGGGGTAGTTACTCTGTCGACTGGGTCGCATCCGATGTCGAGGTCAGGAAGCGATTGACTGGAGGGTTAGCCTTCGGATACCCCTTCTGCGCCGAGACCGGGGTTAGACGTTAGACGATGACAATAGACATGTGCAAAGTGGGAGGATGGGTGGCCAAGCGAGTGCAAGAGCTTTGATGGACGAAGGGGAGGGGTGGACTCTGGGATAGCTTCACTCTCGGACGAGAATATAACGGTGGCTAGATAGCAGACCATTCGTAAGGTGGTGTTTTACGCCGATACCGTTGGACTTGAAGCCTGTTGAACTGCAGCGGGCCCAATCTCCAATGGCAACCGTCGGGCGTGGAAGGTGATATGTTTTTTTTCCTCGTCCATCGCCAACTGGAGATCCCGGTCATAAGTCAGGCGAGCGTCCCGAGAGCTTGAAGCTTTAACGTTGAACAGCTGCCACCGTATACTCGAGCTGATATCCTGGTCACAGTTTCAAGTCAGTGCGGATCCCCTCGGGCCTGTTATCCTCGGCTCCATGAGAGACAATGTCTTTTAGCATGGAACGTGGCGTCCGCCTGTCCATATCAGCTCCTTCCAACGGGATTGAACAAATTAGATCGGTCCGAACCGATGTCTGACCGGGACCCCAGACGCGAGGGATATAAGTACATCAGGAAAATATACAGTCAGATTTTATGCGATTGTGTGCAATCTATCTGCTTCGATAGAACCAGTCTGCTCCGCCCGCTTCCAAGCGATAGTCGGAGCGATTCCACCAGGGCACTTTTTTACAAATGCGTTTCCGTCGAAATGTCCGGTCCATGGAAGCACACTGATGTGCTTCCCTAAAGCTTTGTATAGTGCACTTTTGAATAGCATAATGCTTATTCCAAGCACGAGCGTTGTCCACTTTGTCTAAATCCGGTGCCCGCAGAACAAGTAAGTGAGAAAAAATGTACTCGACCACGATTCTATGCAATTGGAACTGACTGTCAATTACTGGGAGCGCTTGTTTGCCTCGCGGCAGCCCAGTCGCCCACTACTTGAGTCGCTCCTCCCCTCACCTCCTCTCTTCCCTCTCTGAATCATTCCACCACCATCCATAATGGCGGATACCAACTTGGAGATCACGGTCCAGAGGTGAGCACTCCGACTCCCCATTGTATACCTTGACCGATTTGTTCTGGCCTGCAGTCGAGACACTGAAGCCGAAGCCGAAGGGCAGGTCCATGCGGCCGACGAGAACCCTCCTGTGGGCACCAGGAACGGGAAAACAGGGGAGCAGTACGTTATGCTCCGTTCTGGCCGCTTCCCTCCCTGACAGTACGGACCCTAGGTCTAGGAAAGTGCAGAAATCTGCATCGAGGAACGATTTGCGAGGTACCCAGCACCCTAACCCTTTGGTTTCCAATGGCGGCCGGGATCATGAAGGAGTACCGAAGGAGGATGGAAACGGAGAACCAGGCGGCCACCCGGTGGATGGGTAAGCTCGGCTTTGTATCTTGTCAGCCACTGTCATTTACCCCTCACAGAAAGGAAAAGGACTGGACGTTGGCGCAGGAAGATTTCCGCGCCCAATTCTATGGGCGTTATCGCAAGGAGGCCGAGGACTATGATAAGGACTTTATGAAGAAGCACGACGAAGATCTGAACACGACACTGATATTCGTAGGTTATCCACATTCCTCGGGTGCCCGTGTGTTGACTTGGGCCTCAGGCTGGTCTGTTCTCCGCCGTCACTGGTGCCTTCATCATCCAGGTCCACCCTCAGCTCGAGCCAGACTCAACCGATGAGGCCGCCGCCCTCCTCTGAGTCATGCTTTACAAGTTGGACAATACCACGTTCGGTGGCGACATCCCCTCTCTTCCTCAGTGGACCGGGGCTCCGCGTGCGACCATCCAGGTCCAAGCAATGCTATATGCCAGTCTCGCCGCTTCGCTCTTCTCCGCCTTCCTCGCGATGCTCGGCAAGCAATGGTTGAATCGATACGCATTGACCGATATGCGAGGGACTGCCGTGGAACGCAGCCAAGATCGCCAACGGAAATTGGATGGCATCATCGCTTGGTACTTCGACCACGTCATGGATTCCTTGCCACTGATGCTGCAAGTTGCACTCCTGCTGCTCGGTTGCGCGCTGTCCCGCTACCTTTGGGATATTAACGTGACCGTCGCGTGCGTTGTCATCGGTGCCACTGCGCTCGGGGTGATCTTCTACATTTTCTTCGTTATCGCGGGGACAGCCTCTGCGAGCTGCCCATATCAGACCCCTTGGGCGCATATCCTCTGGCATATCCACCATCACATCCTCCCCACCATCCTCCGCCTGCTTCATTCAGCCTTCCGTGATTTAGTTCACAAGTCTCGGTGCCTCGTTCCATTCTCGGACGATGAATGGTGCGAGTGGCAGGATTGGAAACAAAGCATCTTCGTCTTTTCCAAGTACATCCTCTACCTTCCTTTCTATTTGGCCTGCGATGGATGCCAGCTCATCCGAGCAATGGCCAGAGCCCTCATTGTTCTTGCTCGCAGGGTGCACGGTTGGATTCATAGCGCACGCTCTGCCCAGGCCCGTGGATTGGACCAACGTGTGGCTGCGTTGGACTCACAGTGCGTTTCGTGGATACTTCAGACATCATTGGAAAAGAATATCCGCCTGTTGGCCCTGAAATTCCTTGCAACGACGCCAACGCTGGTTGACTTCACCCCAGCTCTTCTTTCGGATTGCTTCGATGTCTTCATCGATTGCGTTAAGGTCAACAAAAGGGATCCAGTGGTTGCGCAAGGGATGGAGGAGCTTGGGGAGGCGTCTGCCATGTGCTTTTTCCTCACCTACTCTCACCTCTCAATCACAGACCCAATGTCGGGCATCCTTTCAGGCATTCGTCAGCGTTACAGAAGGATTTTTCCACTCGACCTCGATTTCAATGGTCTTCCATTTCCTCACACTCTCCATATGACTCACGAGGCGATCTACTCAGGCCAGGAGGTCCAGGCGTTGGTCAGGTGGAGGGACTACAAGCCAGCCAACCCTGAATACATTGCAGTTGTGCGTGCCCTTTCCAAGCTTTCCTGGTCCGAATACCGAAGGAGAGCACTCGGTCAAGTGCCCCCTCCACACCTCTCTTTCGCCCTCCATTATATATCCCAAGACCCCCTGCCTCCTCCCTCCATCATCACCAACTGTCTTCTGATTATCGCTATCGACCTTGGCTGCAATGTCTCAGAATCCATGATTCTGGAAGAGAGGTGAGTTCACGCCTGGCAGATATTCACCGTCTTTCTGACTGAGATCCAGCGCACAAGTTGAGATTTCCAACCTGATAACCCAGAAACTCAGTACCGTGACCGAGTTTCAACTGGAAAATCTACTCAAGCTGAAGTCCGAGGTTATTCATCTGCTCTTCTGGTACGGGGTTCGGCAGGAGCGATGCGAGGATATGGGCTTTTCTGATGTGATCATAAACCTCTGGCACTTGAATGCATCAAAAAAGTCCACCCATGGGAGTCTTCAGGGTATAGCACTTGTTGGACCCGACATACATTGGAAACAAGGGCAATCCACGGGGGCCAAAGGTCTGATCTCCAAATGGGTGGCAAGTATCTCTGTAGCTCCGCATACGGAGGAGGTTGCTGGGATTGTAGTTGACACGCTGCTCCAAATTGCAGCTAACTCACATTTACGGCCATTCATACCCCCCAACGCCTGGTTGTGGTTAAATGATCGACCTCCTCTGCGACCTGCCCACCAGGGCCTCTTGTGGGGGTGCAATCGCGATATTGTCCGGACGGTTCGAGCACTCGGCGATATTGGAATTCTCACGTCATATCTGATCGTGATCTGGCCGCGGTGGAGATTTATTGGTTACGATGGCCTCGCCGAGATGCAGATATCAGTTTGCGAGGACTTCAAGGGAATTGGCATGGGTTACCACCGGGCAAAGCTTATCCAACGGTTAGATTCCGTTTTTGTTAACCAGCGGCCACAGCGTCCCTATTTCCCGGCCCTTCACGAATTATTCGCATCTACGCACCGGCTTGCACGCGAAAAACCAAATCTCAGGAGCCAACGCCGAGAGCTCAGGAGCCGACGCCGAGAGCTCGAAAGCCAACGCCAAGAGTTCGAAAGCCAATGCCGAGAGCTCGAAAGCCAACGCCGAGAGCTCGAGAGCCAACCCCAAGAGCTCGAGAGCAAACGCCGAGAGTTTGAGAGCCAATATCGAGAGTTCGAGAGGATATTACAGGAGATGGACCAGGAGGCGACTGAGATCCTTGATCGTATACCTTCTAGCCTTATCTTTCTCAGTATGCTGACGCCCATGGACCTGCACAGGTCCCTGCTCCACCTTCATGTGTGCCCTGCCTCTCCCGTGTCCGTAACCCCACGTTTGGGATGATTGGCCCCGTTTGAGATTAACTGCCTTAGTTATTCCCATTCTATACCGCCGCTGTTTCTGTGCGCTTCTCCCGGTCTCAATTCTATCTACATAAACATATACCACTCAGATAGGGAAACTCGTTACAGTTTTTTTTTGCCATGTCCTCCAGTTGTTCTGTCTCGGTGCCTACATTTTGTATCATCCTCTCGACTTCCCATCTCTATCTCGATGAATTATTTATCCGTCGAACATCACACGGCTGAGTACTGAATTCTTGTTCCCGTGAACGCTGTTGTTCCTTCATCAGTAATCAGCCTTCCAAGTGGTCAACGCTAGATATTAGATCCCAAACTCGACGTCTCACGCCAGGAGGTGAAAGAATGCTCGTTAAGGAAGCTGTGTCGCTCCGCGCGGCCGTCTTCGGATTGGTACAATCACCTCTCCATCTCCCCGCTCTCCCGAGTATCTTAGAAATGCGGCACTAAGACGGGCAGCCTCGGGCAGCCGAGACGGGCACGGGCATGGGGGGTACTACGTTTTTGAAACTCTTCTCTCAGTCGATTTAGAGCCATGGCGCTCTTCTTCCTCGTAAATGAGCAGTGTCACAGCCCCTTGGGGTTCCCCGCCTGCTCGATCGACCGAGAACTCGCACCAACCAGGTTTTGTCTCGATGGTCTAGTTTCGGAGTACAGTTCCCTCTCGCAAACATTTGCTGGTACAGCGAGGATGGGCCAGAGTACAGGTTCGTACGTTCCGCCGTGCATCGATCGAATACTAGGAGATGGCTGTCAAAAGGTTATATCGGCGGTAGGAGATTGACACAGCGGTGATAGTAGGTGACACGAGATCATGGAAGACAAATTGAACAAGCAACGTTGTGTTGATCTCTTCTGGGTTGGTAGCGACGAGCCTATCACTAGCCGTTCAGCTCAAATCTTAAAGCTTAATGTACTTGATGCGGGGGTGTTCACTCAAGACAGGGGCGGCTCGCAACCAACGGACGAGGGCCGT
>Ga0307510_10005874_pt1 | contig 14639 bp, 10 predicted proteins | sample 12_EM_MG_FD_207224 | JGI IMG/M metagenome (GOLD analysis project Ga0307510, IMG submission 207224) | Populus trichocarpa ectomycorrhiza microbial communities from riparian zone in the Pacific Northwest, United States - 12_EM | ecosystem: Host-associated > Plants > Roots > Unclassified | place...
CAGTTGCGGTTCTATCTTCCAGAAGTTTTTCAATAGCACACGCCCCAGGTTATTTGAGCTGCGGGATTCCGGATCGAGCTGAATAGTTTTTATTTCCTGGATATCACAATTGCTGAATATAAAGACTGAGTTAACCGGGCCGTTTGCTCCTATGCAGTAATCGGAAACGATGTGCCATTCGGGAAGATTTAAAGCAGCTGCAACAGGTATAAGTCCGATATCAACTTTATCGTCGATCAGTTTTTGGGCACAATCAGAAGGGATATCAAGGCTAAGATCAATTTGGTCGATCACCGGGGTATGTTGTATGCCGTATATAAATGGTTTGGTGTTGGTATAGCTAACAGCGGATATTCTTATCTTTTTCACAGGGTAGTTACGTATTATTTCAAATGTTGTGCATTATTAAAATCGACGATCTCGTATTTTTCACCATCCCAGGTTACTTTGTATAATACAAGGTTTTGATGCGGGAAACTTTCCATTTCGGTGAGCGGCTTGTTCTGCAAAATGCACAGCAAAAGCCTTAGAGCGCGGCCATGCATACATATTAATACCGTCTTTTCTTCAGGATGACTCATTATGATTTGCAAAGCTTCCAGTTGCCTGGCCTTTACTTCGTTGGGACTTTCGCCTTTTTCGAATTTGCTGTCCAGGTTACCATCAAGCCAGTTGCGCATCAGTTTCATGAAGGCGGCTTTGTTTTCAGGGGTACTTGGCTGGCCTTCCAAAACGCCCCATGCCAGTTCATCAAGACCAGCTAATTTCTCGTAAGGAATACCCTGATCAATAAAAGGTTGGATGCTTTGTTGTGTGCGTTTCAGTTCAGAAATATAGATCTTATCAAACGGAACATTTTTATAGGCCTGGTAAAATAGTTGTGCCTGGTGATGGCCCTCCTCGTTCAGGTCGGTATTTCTTCCGCGTCCTTGTACAATGCCTTGTTTGTTCAGGTCAGTTTGTCCGTGCCGGACGATATATAAAGTTTTTAATATTTTGTTCATTGGTTCATTTGTCATTAGTTCATTTGGTTGCATACTGATGAACTATCAGACCAGGAAGTATTATATTTTTAAAATTTAATCGAATAGGAACTAACATACCAATGAACTAATGAGCCAGTGAACTAATTAATCACCGGCAGTTTATAAAATTGTGGTTTGGCTTCTTCAGGGAATTCAAAATCAGTGTAATCCGTCACTACATTGTACAACGTATCACGCTCGATTGGTTTCCCGCCGACTTGCTTGATTAGCTCCACCAATTGTTTGGTACTCATGCCTGGATGCTGTTCCTCTGCTCCTGCCATGCTATATATTTTGGTGGTATCATCCAGCGTACCGTCTATATCATCCACACCAAAATTGAGTGACAATTGAGCAGTATTGCGGCTGATCATTGCCCAATAAGCTTTGATATGGTCGAAATTATCCAAATAAATGCGTGCAATAGCATAATTACGAAGATCTTCTATTACAGTAGATTCCGGTACATGTGACATCTGGTTATCCTGGTTACGGAATTTTAGCGGGATGAATGTTTGGAAGCCACCTGTTTTATCTTGTAATTGACGCAGGCGTTCCATATGATCTACACGGTGCCAGAATTTCTCGATATGGCCGTACAACATGGTTGCATTTGACCGCATACCCAGTTTGTGCCATTCCTCGTGTATCTGCAGCCATTGGTCGGCCGTACATTTATCCTTGCAAATCTGGTCGCGAATTTCTTCGTGGAATATTTCAGCTCCCCCGCCCGGTATAGATTCAAGGCCTGCGTCCTTCATCATTTTCATACCGGTGGCATAATCTATTTTGGCTTTTTTAAAGATGTAGTGGTATTCAACCGGAGTTAAAGCCTTTACATGCAGGTTCGGCCGATGCGACTTAATTTTGCTAAATAGTTCAGAATAAAAAGGCACATCATACTGCGGCAATACCCCTCCTACTATATGCACCTCGGTAACCGGCTCAGCATCATATTTTTTTACGATGTTCAGCATATCCTCCATGGTATACTCCCACCCGTCAGCACGCTGCTTGATCAGGCGCGAATAAGAACAAAACTTACAATCGTAAACACAAAGATTGGTTGGCTCGATATGAAAATTGCGGTTGAAATAAGTTTTATCACTATGCTTTTTCTCGCGGATATAATTTGCAAGAAAGCCCAAATAGCCTAATTCCGCTTTTTCGTATAGCAAAACACCCTCATCAAACGTAATTCGTTCACCATCCAAAACTTTTTGCGCAACGTGCTTCAGATCAGCAGAAAGATCAGGATCCTGCAATAACAGACGTAAATTATTTCCGGCTTCCATTGAAAAAACTTTGCTGCAAAAGTAGCAAATGTTAATGTAATGGATGTGTAAACATTAATATAGTGATAGCAAAACTTTAAGTTTGCCTTATGAAAATCGAAACTATAGCTATCCATGCCGGTAATCATAATGACGAATCATCAAAAGCTGTCATCCAACCCATCACCATGTCAACCACTTTTGTGAGAGAGGCCGATGGTTCATTTCCTGCCGGATATATCTATAGCAGATCAAGCAACCCTAACCGAACTTCGCTTGAAAATGTATTAGCTAAACTGGAGGGCGGTGCTGATGCAGCAGCTTTTTCATCAGGTAACGCGGCTGCAATGTCGGTTTTTCAAACACTAAAACCAGGCACGCATATTATAGGGCCTGATGATATGTATCATGGGTTACGCAATCAGATCAAAAACCTTTTTGCCAATATCCTTGAGTTCGATTTTGTTGACATAAATGATCCGACTGTTTTAAGCACACATATCAAACCAAACACCGGTCTGATATGGATAGAAACCCCATCAAACCCATTATTAAAAATAACTGATATAAAAGAGGTGGTTGAAACAGCAAGGAAACACAATATCAAAGTAGTTTGTGATAATACTTTTGCCACACCTATCGGACAGCAGCCTTTAGCTCTGGGCGTTGATTTAGTAATGCATTCATCCACCAAATATTTTGGCGGCCACAGCGACCTGATGGGTGGCGCCTTGATCACGGCAGAGAAAAGCGAATGGTGGGCCAAAATACGCCAGGTACAAGAAATGGGCGGTGCCATCCCCTCGCCCATGGATTGTTATTATCTAACCCGAAGCATCAAAACGCTTCCATATCGTGTTAAAGGGCATGTGCACAATGCACAATTATTAGCCGAATACCTTCAGCAACATCCCAAAATTGAAAGTGTGATGTACCCCGGCTTACTTTCACACCCGCAATATTATATTGCAAAAAATCAGATGCTCAATTTTGGAGGCATGCTTTCCTTTTGTGTGAAAGGTGGATCAGGTGAAGCCAGGAAGGTAGTTAACAAGTTGAAGATATTCACCCAGGCAACCAGTCTCGGCGGTGTCGAAAGCTTGATCGAACACCGCGCATCAGTTGAAGGCCCTGACACCAAAACGCCGTATAACCTGCTACGTGTATCCGTAGGCCTTGAGCATATTGATGACCTGATAGATGATATCGAGCAAGCGCTGAGTTAGTATTTCGTTCATGGATCATAGTTCATAGAATATTTTTACTATCAACTATGATCCATCAACCATGAACCATCAATTTTTGAAATAAGCCATCGCTTCTTTACCAAGTGCTCTTCTCAAAATACCGATCTGACCGATGTGATATGACTGATGATCATTAATAAATGCCCACAAACCCGCAAGAGTATTATCAAAAGGCGCAATTGGATGTTTGGCTTCGACAATAGAATTTAATGCTGCCTCAGGTAAATTAGCCAAACCTGCTCTGATAGCCGGTGTTACTTCGTTCCATTTATTCCGGATCTGGTCGAGTGTAGGGAACTCTCCTTTGGGCATTTTTCTTTCCTCTTCAGTTGAACCTTGTATAGTCAAAAAATGTCCCGTCCAGGGAATATCCACTTGCGCCCCACTGATGCGAACAAGATTACGTTGCGCCCATAAAAGATGTCCGGCAAGCCATTTAATACTGTTCAGAGGCTCTACTATTGCTTGATTGGATTCCACCTCACTGATGTTATCAATCACATTATTGAATAATACATCATGCAGGTCATACTGTGCTAAAAGTTGGTTTTTTGTTGACATGGTAAGTTTTTTATCAAATTTAGATACAATAAACACCACCCATGAGGTGCAAAGACGCCATATGAGGGGCTTTTTGCGCCATTATTAAGCTTAAGCCGAAAGCTAAAAGCTGAAAAAAGAGACGCTTTGGACTTTATTCTTTCAGCTTTTCGTCAAGAATTTAAAATATAATTTGGAGATATACCTCAATATGCGCTATGTTTGCAACAATATTTGGTAGCAATACCTCGATCATTACCTCTCATACAGGTTTTGATTTATAAAGAAGCGGCGAGAGATCAGGCTCAAAGACCCGCTGGCAACCCTCCAGGGTGGAGAAGGTGCCAAATCCTGGCCCGGCGAATGGACGCCGGGGGATATAAATTAACAACCATGAAAAAACTGATTAAAACTACATTCCGCGATCTTCTTAGTACCCTCAGGGGCCTGGCAATTTCTTATAGCTATTCCAACGGCTGTATGTGCATGTGTTACTGTTGTTAATCCGCACGTCTGAATTTATTTAGAACACGTGTATCCACCTGGAAAGGCTTTTAGCTTTACCTGTACCAACATCAAATAATCACTAACATTCAAGAAATTAATATTAAAACTTACTGCCATGTCAACATTAAAATTTGAAACACTGCAATTACACGCCGGACAAGAAGCTGATCCAACTACAGGTGCCCGCGCCGTTCCGCTTTATCAAACTACTTCGTTTGTTTTTAAAAATGCCGAGCATGGTGCAAACCTGTTCGCGCTAAAGGAGTTTGGTAATATTTACAGCCGGATTATGAACCCTACTACCGATGTGTTTGAAAAACGCATAGCGGCTTTGGAAGGCGGCGTAGCAGCATTGGCAACAGCATCGGGCCAGGCGGCACAGTTCCTGGCATTGAATAATATACTACAGGTTGGAGATAACTTTGTTACCTCACCTTATCTGTATGGTGGCACTTATAACCAGTTTAAGGTATCCTTCAAGAGACTTGGTATAGATGTACGTTTTGCAAAAGATGATTCTGCCGAAAGTCTCGAAAAACATATCGACGATAAAACAAAAGCCATTTATGTTGAAACGATAGGTAACCCCGAATATAATATCCCCGATTTTGAAAAGATCGCGGCATTGGCTAAAAAGCATGATCTGCCATTGATAGTAGATAATACTTTTGCAGCGGGTGGTTACTTATTCCGTCCTCTGGAACATGGTGCTCATATAGTGGTCGAATCGGCTACCAAATGGATAGGCGGTCATGGCACAAGCATTGGCGGCGTGATTGTTGACGGTGGAAATTATAACTGGGGCAACGGCAAATTCCCGCAGTTCACCGAACCATCTGAAGGTTATCACGGATTGGTATTTTCCGATGTATTCGGTATAGGCGGCCCATTTGGGAATATCCAGTTTATCATTCGTGCCCGTGTTGAAGGTTTGCGCGATTTCGGTCCGGCTGTATCACCGTTTAATAGCTTCCTGTTCATACAGGGATTGGAAACACTTTCATTACGTGTTCAACGTCACGTGGATAATGCATTGGAACTGGCTAAATGGCTGGAGCAACATCCGCAGGTAGCTAAAGTAAACTACCCCGGATTAGAATCGTCACGTTACCATGCACTGGCTAAGAAATATTTAAAGAATGGTTTTGGTGCCGTATTATCTTTCGAGATAAAAGGAAACAAAGAATTAGCCGGAAACTTTATCGATAGTTTGCAATTGGTAAGTCACCTGGCAAATGTGGGTGATGCCAAAACACTGATCATACAGCCATCGGCTACTACCCATCAGCAGCTTTCTGATGAAGAACAACTGGCAGCAGGTGTTACACCGGCTTCATTGCGTGTAGCCGTAGGTATTGAGCATATTGATGATATAAAAGCTGATTTTGAACAGGCTTTTGCTAAAATAAAAGCAGGGCAGCCTGAACTTATCCTCAATTAATTGAGGACGCAACAACGTTTTTTAGTTTTTTTTAAGTGATATATAAAAGTTATTCCGGAATGTGGCTGATCAATATCAGCCGCATCCGCAATAGCAAACGAACAGAATGAATACACAGACTTTTAAATATTCGCAGTCATTCAAACTTGAATCGGGTAAGAAATTGCAGAACCTGGAAATTGGTTTCCATACTTATGGTAAACTGAATAAAGAACGGGATAATGTAGTGTGGGTATGCCATGCACTCACTGCAAATTCCGACGTTTTTGATTGGTGGAAAGGGTTGTTTGGTGCGGATAATTATTTTAATCCGGATGAATACTTTATCGTATGTGCCAATATTCTGGGTTCGAATTACGGTACAATCAGTCCGTTAAGTGAGAACCCGGTAACTGGTCAGCCTTATTATTTATCATTTCCTGACATCACTGTTCGTGATATGGTGAAAGCTCATCAATTACTGGCTGATCATCTTGAAATTAAATATATCAAAATATTACTCGGCGGTTCATTGGGTGGACAACAAGCTTTGGAGTGGTCCATCATCGAACCAAACCGAATAAAAAATGTCATCCTGATTGCCACTAATGCACGCCATTCACCATGGGGCATTGCATTTAATGAGTCACAACGCCTGGCTATTACTGCTGACAGAAGCTTTTATGCTAATAAGCCTGATGGCGGAGCAAAAGGTCTGAAAGCCGCACGCAGCATAGCCCTGCTCTCCTATCGCGGTTACAAAACCTATTCGGTAACACAGCAGGAAGACAGCGATAAAAAGACTGATGATTTTAAAGCGTCATCCTACCAGAATTACCAGGGCGACAAACTGGTGAACCGCTTTAATGCCTACAGCTATTGGTACCTGACTAAAGTGATGGATTCGCACAACGTAGGTCGCGGCAGGCATGGAGTAGAAAAAGCATTGAGTCTGATCAAAGCCAAAACATTGGTAATCGGCATTAAGTCTGATGTATTGTTCCCTATTGAAGAACAGCAATTCCTGTTCAGGCATATACCTAAAGCTGCATTTGCCGAATTTGATTCATTTTATGGGCACGACGGCTTTTTGATCGAAACAGAAATACTAACCAATGTCATCACTTCATTTTTTAAAACTGACGTAAAAGGAAAAATTATAGAACTGCAACAATCCGCATAATGAGTAAAAAACTAACTATCGGTCTTTTTGGCTTTGGCGTAGTAGGCCAGGGTCTTCATGATATTATAAAGACCAAAAATTTAAACATCGAAATTGTTAAAATATGTATAAAGGACGGAAGCAAACAACGTTCCCTTCCGTCCCACCTGTTCACAACCGACAGAAATGAATTACTTGATGACCCAAACATCAATACCATTGTCGAACTGATCAATGAGACAGAACCTGCTTTTGAAATCGTTTCCAGAGCCTTAAGTACCGGCAAAAACGTGGTTTCGGCCAGCAAGAAAATGATTGCCACACATTTGAATGAACTGATAGACCTCCAGCACCAATATGGCACCTCGTTGCTGTATGAAGGTGCTGTGTGTGGCAGTATCCCTATCATCCGTAACCTGGAAGAGTATTATGATAACGAATTGCTGCATTCTATATGCGGTATCTTCAACGGCTCATCCAACTATATCCTTTCTAAAGGTTTCATTGAAAACATGGATTATGCCTCAGCATTAAAACAAGCCCAGGATCTTGGATTTGCCGAAACCGACCCGACGATGGACGTTGGCGGCTATGATGCAAAATTTAAATTGGTGATAGCTGCAGCGCATGCGTACGGTGTTGTTGTAAAACCCGAAGAAGTATTCAATATCGGCATACAAACCCTATCAGCCTATGATTTGCAGTATGCGCGCGAGAAGAACCTGAAAATCAAATTGGTTCCGGTAGCGAAAGAGCTGGACGATAAACATGTAGCCCTGTTCGTTTTACCAAAATTTGTAAATGAGAGTGAGTTCCTTTACAATGTTGAATATGAATACAATGGGGTAATTGTACAGGCTGCCTTTGCCGATCAGCAATTCTTTTTTGGTAAAGGCGCTGGTGGCCACCCTACCGGTTCAGCTGTATTATCAGATATAGCTGCTTTGCGTTACGATTATCAGTACGAATACAAAAAGGCCAAATCAAAAAAAGATTTGAACTTCACCAATGATATTGAGATCAACATCTATTTACGTTATGAGGATGACGACCTGGTAGAAGCGTTGGGTTTTGAATACATCCATGAGCGCTATTTATCAGGCAATTATAAATTTGTTATCGGGAAAATCAACCTTCAAAAACTGATCGACAACCAACATCGTATATTAAACGAAAGGGCTTTCATAGCCTTTGCCGATCAGCTAAAAGGGGTCAGTTTAGCCCCGGCAAAAAAACAAACGGCCGAAGTTTTTGAATAAATGCTTCGTTGTTTATGAAAAAAGGCTCCTTCACAGGAGCCTTTCTTTTTGTATATATGTGTATAATTAGGGGCTATTTTATATTGCTCTGTCCAGATCCCAGCCTTCCAGGTAATCAGCCACACGGCGCAGGAATGATCCACCCAATGCACCATCCACCACACGATGATCGTACGACAATGACAGGAACATCATATGCCTGATAGCAATTACATCACCGGCCCTCGTTTCAATAACTGCCGGTTTCTTCTTGATCGCACCAACAGCTAATATAGCAACCTGCGGCTGGTTAATGATCGGCGTTCCCATCACATTGCCAAACGAGCCTACATTCGTAATGGTAAAGGTGCCGTCCTGTACATCATCAGGCTGCAATTTATTATTACGTGCACGGTTAGCCAGGTCATTTACAGACTTGGTAAGTCCTACCAGGTTCAGTTTATCTGCATTTTTTATAACAGGAACAATCAGGTTGCCGCTTGGCAAGGCTGTAGCCATACCAATATTTACAACAGCTTTTTTGATGATCTGGTATCCATTTACAGAGACATTGATCATCGGCATATCTTTTATAGCCCTTACTACAGCTTCAATAAATATCGGGGTAAAGGTTATTTTTTCGCCTTCTTTTTTCTCAAATGCGCCTTTGTTTTTTTCGCGCCACAATACAAGGTTGGTCACATCAGCTTCAACAAACGACGTTACATGCGGTGAGGTATGTTTACTCATCACCATATGATCGGCGATCAGCCGGCGCATCCTGTCCATCTCGATGATCTCGTCACCGCCTGTTGCTGATGTCGGTGCAGATTTTTGTTCAAAAACTGGCTCAGGTGCTTTATATCCAGCCGCTTCAACCTTAGGCTGAGAAGTTTCCTGCACAGGGGCATAAGAGGCCTTTTGCGGTTCTTCTTTTCTTTCCAGGGATGCCGGGTTTTGCAGGTAATTCAGCAGATCGTCTTTTGTTAAACGCCCCTCCGCTCCTGTTCCCGGTATTTTGTCCAATTCTTCTAAGCTGATACCTTCCTGCGTTGCAATATTTTTCACCAATGGTGAATAGAACCTTCCGGAGCCTTTAAAGTTTTCTGTACTTTCTCCTTCTGGTTTTGTTTCCAATTGTTCTAAACCAGGTATCGGTTCATAAATAACAGCTTCTTCTTTAGACTCTTCGGGTATATTTATTTCCTCTGGTTCAGCAGCGGATTGAGAAACTTCCTCAGTTTCGTCGCCACCCTCTGTTTCGATCACGGCAATCGCCGCTCCTACTTGCACCACATCATTTTCGCTGCAAAGCTGTTGTACCAGCTTTCCTGATACAGGTGACGGTACTTCTGAATCAACTTTATCGGTAGCAATTTCCATCACTGCCTCATCTGCTTCAATATAATCTCCCGGATTTTTGTTCCATTTGATTATAGTAGCTTCAGCAACGCTTTCACCCATTTTTGGCAGTAACAGTTGGTATTTGGCCATATAACTCTATATATAATTGGTCAAAATTAGTCAATTAGTTTTTAAATTCCTTTAGCAATAAATGCAGCATATTTAATGCGGCTATCGCTGTCCTCTCAATATTTTGCTGACGCTTATTACCAAACAAAAACTTTTTGGTAACAGTCTTTTGTGCATTGGCTACGCCTATCCACACTGTACCAACAGGTTTTTCTTCAGTCCCACCATCAGGCCCGGCTATACCGGTAACAGCAATAGCATAGTCTGATTTAAAATTCAGCAATGCGCCTTCGACCATTTCTGTAACCGTCTCTTGGCTTACTGCGCCGTATTGCCACAATATTTCATTTTTTACCCCCAGTATACTTTCCTTCAGCTCATAAGAGTAGGAAACCGCACCACCAAAATACACTTTTGACGATCCCGGATGCTGGGTGATCAGGTGCGCAATATACCCACCGGTACAGCTTTCAGCAGTAGATAAAGTAAGCTCTCTTTCGGCCATATAATTTAATATGGCCTTTTCAAGCGATATATCTTCTTCTGCTACTACCGACCTGCCGACACGTTCAACGATCCTCCCGGCAAAGGCTTCCACTTCATTTTTTAACGAAGTTTCATCTTCACCGTAGGCACTTAAACGCAAACGCACCTGTCCAAGTTTAGGTAAGTAAGCTAATTTTATATATGATGGAAGTGAATCCTCGATATCGGCTATTTTTTCGGCCAGGTAAGATTCGCCTTCGCCCGCTGTCAAAATAGTTTTATGAACAATAAACGGAAGACTGAATGTTGCTTTTAACCTTGGTATTACCGATTCCTCCATCATATACATCATCTCATGCGGCACACCCGGCATCGACATGTATACCTTACCTTCATAATTAAACCACATACCTGGTGCAGTCCCGTTGGTATTTAAAATTACCTCACAGTTTTCAGGTACGAGGGCTTGCTGCCTGTTAACAGCAAGTAATTCGGCATTGGCTCCCCTTAAACGGCTAAATATCTTTTCGACATTCTCCAGTGCAGCCCTGTTCTCTACTAATCCGACTCCAAAATATTCAGCAAGTGTTTTTTTGGTGATATCATCCTTTGTGGGACCAAGGCCGCCGGTGATCAGAATTATATCTGCCCGTTGATGGGCCTCGTTAAGTGCATTAAGAATATGCTGTTTGTCGTCAGAAACCGATGAAATTTGCTTCACCCTGATACCAACGACATTTAACTTTTGAGCCATCCAGGCCGAATTGGTATCTACAATTTGTCCTATCAGTATCTCATCACCAATAGTAATTATTTCAGCTAACATTTCGCAAAATAAGCGTTTTTTATCAATTTGGATTGTAATATTGATTACTGGTGTAATCGCTTCTTTTGGTGAGCTTCAGATCTTGCAAAATCGTGGCTTTTACGCGCAGAGTAACATTATATGATTTATAGTACCCAAATGGCAGCCATTGCATCGACAGGTCCCAGCAGTGCAGGTCGCGGTAAATACCAAATGAGGTGGCGCTGCTCAATTTGCCGGCCCTGATATCATAGTTGGTAGTATATTGTACTTTCCATTTAGGTGTGATGTTTACATCTCCGCTCAGCTGAACTGTATTGGTAATAAATGTAGAAATATAACTGTTGTTATAATTAAAACTATAATTAATCGAAAGGTTCCAGGGGACATTAAAATCAACATAGGCACTTGGGTCACTATTAAGTAAAGCCAGCTTTGCAGCCTGTTCGGGATTCATGTTTTGCAATGTATTACCCGGTGTGGGTGTAGTATTGGTTTGAGGCTTGAAAACCGCCGGGTTTAAACTTGCACTCGCCGATACATTGAATGATGTTAACGTCGGGAACTTTCCGTTTTGGAACGTATAGCGGTTAATAGGAATTTTATATTTAATTATTCCACCATTTGTAATTGAATCACGCACTTGTGTAACATATGGATCCAGGCTTCCACCAATGGAAATATTCAGTTTTTGTTTAAACAAAGAAGTGTGGCCGGAAAAAGATATAGCAGATAACTTAAACGAATCTGCAGCAAAATTGTAAAAAGTTGATACAGTGAAGCCTTCCAATATTTTTATCTTTTTATCCGTGCCGGATGTGTCCGTACTTTTTGCCCGCATCTTGGCCTCAATATTATTATCAATGGTCAAACCAAGGCCGGCCGTTTTACCCGCCGTGGGCCCCCCGTAAACTGCATTCTGGAAAATAGAATAACGTTGATAGCTAATAGGATATGGTATAGTCGCCGAGCTAATCGCTGTTTGATAATACCCATAGTTAGGATTCGAAAAATCCGGATGGTAGCTAAAGCTTAACGATGGCGTAGCTACATACCTAATGGCCATCAAATTGCTGTTTTTGAAATTAAGCGTGCTATATATTTTTGTCGATAGAGAAGCACTCAGATTATACTGACTTGCCCTTTTAAAGCCGGCAAGTGTATCAAAAACCAAAGAATCTCTGCCCGGAACACTTCCCCTGAAGAAACTTTCATGAACAGTTTGAAAATACCACCACTCCTGGTAATTAACATTTGCACTGAACTGGAAATACTTCAACAAATTTTGATTAAAACCAATGGGTATGTTATGCTGAAACCCATTTTGTAAGCGCTTGGTCAGGGTCTCGCTTTTGAACAATTGTGCTTCAGGTATGCTATTAACTTTATTTGTTCCTTGTAAGCTGTATCCAACCGTAATTTTTTGATACCATTTTTGTGTCCCCACCCTTTCTTTTGAATCAAAAGGGCTAATAGTTGACATGTTAAAGTTAAACGTAGGCAGTTCCAGCGTAACTGTCTTGTTCACAAGATCCTGGCTATGTGACAAGTTAGCAGTGAAGTTAAAAGGCGTACCGGCCCATACCTTACCGTAAGCAATACTTGAGCGCAAACTGCTTGAAGTCAAATTGTTCAAATTATAGCCCTCTGTTGCCGGATTATGCTGAAAAAAGCCCGAAGTACCGGCATTAACCGATGCACTAAAAGTAGTACCAGGGTTTGAATTGGGGTTTTGACTATGTGACCAATCGATATGAAAATCCTTGCTGGCAGGGTCACCCGGCAAACCGTAGTTGGTTGAACTATAGCTTAGTGATACATTTCCCGAATATTTATAACGGCTTAAGTACCTGGCCGAAGTATTCACTTCGTACGATCCTTTTGAATAGAGTGTTCCGGTATTGGTCAGGTCGATATAATCATTAAGAGCAATGTAATACCCAAAATTTCTTAAATAAAATCCAAGTTTCTGGTCTTCACCAAATGTCGGGATTATCACTCCTGAGGAACGTGAATCCGGTTTCGGGAAAAAACCAAATGGGATAGCCAAAGGCAGTGGTATACCTTCAATCTCTAAAAAAGCCGGACCTGATATGATCCTGTTTTTCTCACCTATACCTTTGGTAATAACTATCCCAAAGTGTGTATCAGGGTATGGCAGGTCGCACGTACTGAAAATGATATTCCGGTAAGCCACTTGCACAGAATCTAACTTTTTTACCTGGCCACCTGTAATATAATTACCGTCCTGGGCAGAAGATGCATTGTAAATTTTCCCCTTTTTGGTCTCGTAGTGAAACATGAGGGAGTCAGATATAACAGGTTTATCTTTACCTTGTTTGGAAATTGGTCGTCCGATATATCTTTTAGTAAGCGGATCTATCCGCCCACTGGCAAATATGATCTTATTCTTCTGATCCACCCTGATATAGTCAGCATCCAATTCAAAATCCTCATAAGTCACGCGACCGCGACCATACAGATATAGAATTTGGTGTACATCGTCATAGCGGGTCGAGTCTTCAGCGTGCGCAGTAACTATAGATTTTAGCCCCCCGCTTTGCTTCTTAATAGTATCAGTTTTGCCTTGTGCAGTTTTTACTCCTTTATTTGCTGCAGATTTCTTAATTTTGAGAAGCTTTCTGTCTCTTACAGAATCAAGCTTAATAATAGTATCCGTAACTGATCTATAATAGCTTTTAAAACTGCTAACCTTTGCAGATGCTATTACGTTTACCGTTAAAATAATTACTAGCAGAAAAAACAGGCGTACGAATTTCAAAATCGAATATGAATAGTATTTTTGCAGGTATAGTTAACAGCGTTCAAAAATAATGAAAAATAAGGCATTGAAAAGATTGATTTACGGTTTATTGGCATTTCTTATTTCGTTACCCCTATTGTCCTTTGGATCAGCTACTCCCATAAAAAATATCACCACTGATAGTACTTTTAAACTAAAAACTATCATTGTTGATGCAGGGCATGGTGTTCGTCCTTCGGGTGGTTCGGGACACTTTTCACCTGGTGCATCGGGTTCTTATTCCTATGAGAGAGATGTAACGCTTGCTATCGCGAAAAAATTGCAGATTGCAATAGAAAAAGAACTTTCAGGAGTAAAAGTAGTGATGACCCGAAATACCGAAGAAGATGTTTCGTGGCAACACCGTGCCGACATTGCAAACGGAAACAAAGGCGACCTGTTTATATCTTTACACTGTAATTCATTGGCTCCAAGGCGGATCAGAGAAGTTGTAGGCCATAAACATCGTAAACCCGTTTATAGGACGGTTGAAGTACCTGACCGCTCAGGCAAAGGCGTTTTATTATTGGTTTATGGGTTTCATAGAAGCAAAGAAGAAGAAAATGCAATAAAAAACACGCAGATAGAAAATGATCCGGAGATGAACCAAACCAGCGCAGATATTAATGATCCGCTGACCATGATACTCATCAACGACT
>Ga0307510_10005875_pt1 | contig 14638 bp, 9 predicted proteins | sample 12_EM_MG_FD_207224 | JGI IMG/M metagenome (GOLD analysis project Ga0307510, IMG submission 207224) | Populus trichocarpa ectomycorrhiza microbial communities from riparian zone in the Pacific Northwest, United States - 12_EM | ecosystem: Host-associated > Plants > Roots > Unclassified | place...
GTTGTGCAAGTTGGACTTCGATCTCTTGCGTATATGGAGGTGCAGGATCTTTGAGCTCAGATTGCTCTTCAAAGGGGAGAATTCCAGTCTGCCAGTAGGAGGATATCGCGTATGCAAGACTTTGACCCGTTATCCTCTCTCCCGCACCAGCAATATATTCTCGCAAAGCAAGCTTGGTTCCCTCATCTTCTATAAGCCGATGGAGCATTGGTGACTTCCCTCGCTGCGATGATGGGATCAGATGGTTCTTTATCCAATTCTTTTCATTGTCCATAATGCGGTTTCTAACTCGTTCCCCCCTTCCCCCAGTTGCTGCAACCATTGCAGCGGCAGCCTTTCGAGTTCTCTTCCAAAAGGGTTTCTGCAATCCGTATCGCTGCAACCGAAGAAACTCCAGGACTTGTAGATGAATATCAAGATCCTGCCCAGTCGGCTTTCTTCTCTTGGACTTTAATCGCTTTCGCATATCATGAATTGCTAAAATCTCTGTTAGTTTTTTCAAAAATATTGAAACTAAACAGACAAGATCAAACATACCTTGGCTGAGAATGCGATGCCGGAATTTGGTGGATTGATATCGGGATAAGACTGGCCAGCTTCTGACAGCTTCAGCTAACTGATCTTCTTCCCCCTCATCTTGGCTCCTCTGCTCTTCCTCTCCCTCTTCCTGATCATCTTCTTCTTCCATCTCATGCCCAACTTCTTCTTCCACACTTATCTCTCCAGTCCGCCCACCACCCTCCTGCTCTTCTACATCCAGCTCATCTCCTCCCAGTCCTTCAATCTCCAGCAACTCCCTTCTCACTTCCATTATTGGCCCCTCTTGCTGGCTCGCCACTTCTTCTATATCCTGAGTTGGGCTCCTCTCTAATGAGGCTAGCTGAGCAGCCGCTCGCTTCTTACGTCTCCAAATAGTTTGTCGACAGGGCATCTTTGCAGGGATATCCAAGTCCAATGGTGCAACTGGGACATTATCTACCAATATTTTGAATAAGAGACATATTAGCTTTGGCCCAACTTGAGTTTAAAGTTAGCAAACATAAAGGATATTTACCTAGAGCTTGAGTCTCCTCTGTCATGATTACTTCTTCATCAATTGAGTCATCACCCATTTCAGGAATGCTCAGTCTCTTTTTTGGTCGCCCACCCAATTGTCCAGCCATACGGCTTTGTTGAGTTCGCTTTTTGATTCTGCCCATTTCGAAATCGTTGTATTGCGCAGTTGAGAGCTGTTGCTATAATAGTTGCAGTATAATTTTCTCTCTCATGGTTAGCTATGAGTGATAAAACATTGATTACTCAGCAGTTTTATGTTGCATCACACTGCCAAGACCTATTGATTTACACCAAAATCTCGGATTTTAAAAGGTGTATTCCCGTTCTCTCATTCGCTTTTACAATTTAAAAAAACCGTACTTTTATTCTAATTCATTTCTACATTATTTCTACGGTTTTTCTATTTCATTTGTGCATGTATTGGGTTGGGAATACGCCTTTGAAAACCCCCCTATATGAGGTTGACGTTTTTCCATTCTTGCACTATACCATGCCGTGAGATTCGCAAATAGCAAATTGCCTGTAACTTTGGCACAGGTTAGCCCCCACATGGCGAGCCAGAAATCCTTGACTCTTTGTGGCGTTCGTTACGGGGCGGGGCGGAGCGGGGAACGGGGCCCGTAACGAACTCTAACCCTTTTTCCATGGGATTGGTTGCTCGGTAAGCCATCGCAGAGGGAAGTTGACAAGCTGAACCTGTTTGAATACCGTTTAAGAGCTCCATTTGTGCGTTGGTGGCAGGTGGGGTGAGATTTAGGGGTTTCGGCTCACCAGCATGGTATCATAATCAATCGCGGGGATGAAATTATTGGTAATCAGTTAGACTGATGCACCGTATGATAGTCTACCGATACCACACAGTCGTCAGGGGGGCTTGTGGCTGATTGGTGATTCGGGGGTGGCAGTGAGGAACCCTGCAACCGCTAAGTTAACTCTGCCGGTAGAGGTTGGCGCTCGCCCGAGAGAAGAGCACAGAGATATTAGTCACGTGCCATAGGCGCACAACGACCAGAATGTTCACCAAAATTTTCTTACCAGCCCCACGTGACAAATATATCTATCGGCCACGCTGGTAATGAGGCGGTGAGATCGTGTTATGGTAACACTAGTTACCCTGCATAGAGACCGGTAGTACCGCACTGTCAGGGCTCTTGATGGACTCAGGGAAAGTTGCGTAGTAACCGAGCAAACATCGTATATGCTTGGATGTGGTTGAATTCACAAGTTGTATACACTGGATAAACTCGTATTTAAGGAGGAAAGAGGGTAGCGAGCGAGCATCATCAACCGCACCCCCTTTTCATCAATCTTCTTCATTGTTTTTTCTTTGATTTTTATATAGTTTGACCCCCAGTTGTGGAATTGTGATAAGCGATCCGAATCTACCTCCCTTCGGAAGTTCCTATTTCCCACCGAAAGAACGCCGGGAGTGAGACAACCTCCGACAGCACCGCACAATCGTGGCGACAAAAGCCGTCGGCACTCCACCACTTCGCACCAAAAATCGGCATTCTAGCTTTACAGAATCTCATCCCTGTTGATTGCAAAAAATCCCGGAATCTTCCAGAGCATTTAGAGCGATCTGGATATCATCACTCATAATTGACAAACTCGACTACTAGTAGTAAACGCCCATAGCGCAATACCAGAGAGCATAATAGTGGGCAAAAGGTACCTCTAATCTTACGAGTTTCCCATACAAAAGGTACGTCGCAACAATACCCAATCTAGATCCCAAGCTCTCTGCCTACATGGTGTAGTGGGGAAATTCTAATACTCTCTATCCGGATAGTCTAGGGAATTTCCAACACTATGGAATTGGTTTTGTTAATTCTGTATTTCTTTCGGATGAGTTGCGAGCACTTAATATGGGCCTTCTTTTTTTTGGTTGAAATGGAGGGGTGCCGACAACTTTTGTTGCCCATCGAGCGATTCCGCTAGATCATAAGCCATATGCTGCAGCCTCAATCATCACCATCGATTACCGTAGCTTCCGAAGATTTCTGCCGGAAAATGCAATCAATTGAGCCCAGGCATGGAAGCAGTTTATCCAATATCCCCCGCCTGGCTCAAGAGAAACCCGGAGAACGGTGTGTGCTCCAGCCACTGCGCCAAGGGTTCCACAGCGTTTCACACACCTAATCTCGCCCGGCCCGACAACTTTAGACTTTTGTGCACCGCCACAGCGCACCATGGTGACTCATCAGCTTAATGCGTTTAGAATCCCACCCCATGCTCTAATAAACTAACAAGTTTCTCAAAGCAGAACATTGCACCATTAAATGGATAACATGCATGGTGATTTAAAGGGTTATGAAATTTGCTGCTCAATAGTTCTCCGTTGGAGCCTAGGGTAAACCAGTATTCGAAACTTACCGCTCAGCCAACTAACCGAGGCGGGAGAAAGCACCTCCGGTGGGGAACTCTCGCAGGAATTACCATACAAAAGACACTCCTGCATCTCCAAGCAAACATAGGCACGGCAACCATAATTAGCGCGGTGTGTGCAGCCAAGAAACCTAACTCTGCTATTATCTCCGAGCGGGTACTATAGCTTGATTATCATCACTCCTTCCTTTATTGTTTTATGACGAGCTCACAGACGGTCACTCGCCCATCTTAACCGCCGAAGAGGGAACCCTACATAGCGCACCAAAAGGAACATATCTGGTTGGCAAAGAGGCCGTTATGCAAGCTTCACTCTTCTGGAATTAGCAATACGAAATGTAAGCAATCGAAGCCTTCAACAACAATAGATGTGTGAGGTGTCCTCGGGTTTCTTTCAAAGTTCCAGGAATAAACGCAGACTTCCGCTCTGTCTTCGACGATCAAGTTCGCACAGCCGCCTGGGGGGCGGAGAAAATGGAAAGAGAAAAAAAGATAGCAAATCAATCGCCGCCGTGATCTCACCCGCGAAAGTACTCGGGGTCCTGGGCCTCTCGCCCGTCGCTGAAGAAGCTGATGCCGACGGAAGGAAATGACGGAAGAACACCCACTTGACTCCTCCCGGAAGAACCCCTCCCACTAGCGGCCGCCTTTTCAGCGCTATAGAAAACTAACTACGGCTGGGGTATACGGATATCACGCTTGGGAGTGTATATCTGAGCAGATTAGGTCATTCATGGACTCTCACCCCGCTGCACGATGATGGATAGTACGTCACCAGTTGTTATCCTCGGCATCAGCCCTCTCTCACATTCGTACTATGCTGTGCACGAAAGCGCATCCGAGGGGACAGGGACAAAGTGTGAAATCACAAATCCCTTACACAACTCGCCCGGTCCATCTAAGGTGATTACAGACTAGCCTCTACAACGAGACACAAGCGGATAATTTACAGAGGTAGGAAAAAAAAAAAAGAGAAGGCAAAACACCCGGATAGAATGATAAATACTCCGTAAGAATGAAGAAAAAGAAATTCCACACCACTTTATATAAACGCCACTCTAGCAATTCCAAAGTAAACGCCAAGTTATATACAAACCTCCATGAAAAAACGAAGTAGCAAGAAATTTACCGCCAAAGTTGAGAACATTCTAGTTCTAAAGAGAAGCCCAACACCCATTAAATACTCGACACAGAAAAGTAAAGGGATAATATTCACGGTAATTTATGAAGTCCCCACATACCGCCGCGCAACTACAATTTCCAAACTGGAGCAAAAACACTCCCCCCCTCGAGCCGCCGAGGAAGAGTCATCAAATACCAGCAAAGTAGTATTGATATAGGCTAGAATTATGCTATGTTGATTTTGTTTTGCGGTTGGACAAAAATACTGATGCGACAAGCCAAGATTTGGATAGTTGATTCCTGATGCGCTCCCCGAGCAGAGTTGCCGTAGCGGCGATGGTAGGGTGGGCTGATAGGGGTTCATCATTTTTTCGGCCAAGGACTAGTGTAGAGCTCGTCCCCGAGATCCCAAGAAAGGCGCAGTTATTGTGACCGGGGTTCAGTTGAGGGGACGGGAGATCACAAGGATGAGGCGTGGGAGCTAACCTCTTGCCGCGCTAGAAGGAGCCTCACTATTTCTGCTCCGCCCCACGCGGGAGCTAAGGCGAGTGGTGTTAGGCCATCATTGTCTTGCGATTCGGGATTAACTTCTTCCCGTTCCAGAAGCAGCTCCGCCATTTCCGCCCGCCCATACCAAGCAGCCCAAGCGAGTGGGGTTCGGCCGTACATATCTCGCGATTCTGGATCAACTTCATCCCGTCGTAGAAACAGATCCAGTATCCGCTTAGTCCTACCCCCAGCAGCGTGAGAGAGTGGCGTTCGGCCGGAATCATCTCGCGATTCAGGGTCAACATTGTCCTGTTGCAGAAGCAGATTAACTACCCACCCGCACCCGTATCTAGCTGCGTGGGTGAGCGGTGTCCGGCCATAGTCGTCTCGCGATTCTGGATTAACCTCATCCCGTTTCAGAAGTAGCTGGACTGCCCCACACCCGGCTTCGGCAGCCCAGGAGAGCGGCGTTCGGCCAGAATTATCTCGCGATTCGGGATTAACCTCGTCCCGTTCCAGGAGCAGCTTGACTGTCCACACATTCCCATATCTAGCCGCGTACGAGAGCGGGGTTCGGCCAGAATTATCTTGCGATTCAGGATTGACCTTATTCGATGCTAGGAGTAGCTCGAATGTCTCCACACTACCATATCTAGCTGCGTAGGAGAGCGGTGTTTGGCCAGAACTATCTCGCGATTCAGGATTAACCTCGTCCCGTTTCAGAAGCAGCTCGACCATCCCCACTCTACCATATCTAGCTGCGTAGGAGAGCGGTGTTTGGCCAGCATCGTCTCGTGATTCGGGATTGACCATATTCGATGCTAGGAGCAGCTCTGCTACCTGTTCCCATCCATACCGCGCAGCCCAAGAGAGCGGTGTCCGACCAAAATTATCTCTCGATTCGGGGTTGACCTTTTCGTGTTCCAGAAGCACCTTGACTACCCCCTCGCCCCGGAATATGCCGGCCGCATAGGAGAGCGGTGTTCGGCCACAATTATCTCGCGATTCAGGGTTGACCTCTTTCCGTTCCAGAAGTAGGTTCAGTATCTGCTCACGCCCGCGCCCAGCCGCATAGGAGAGCGGTGTTCGTCCACAATTATCTCGCGATTCGGGATCAACCTTTTCCTGCTCCAGAAGCAGCCTCAGCGTCCGCACATCCAAGACCCCGGCGGCGTAGGAGAGTGGTGTGCGGCCAGAATTGTCTCGTGATCCGGGATCGACCTTATCCCGCTGAAGAAGGGATTTGATAACCTGCACTCCCTCACTCCAGCGTATACCGGCCGCATAGGAGAGCGGCGTTCGTCCACAATTATCCCGCGAATCGGGATTAACCTGTTCCAGTCCTAGAAGCAGCTCGACCACCGCCTCACCACCGCCTCCCGCAGCCCAGGAGAGTGGCGTTCGGCCATCATCGTCTCGTGATTCGGGATTGACTTTAGCCCATGCCAGAAGTTGCTTCGCAACTCCTTCCCGCCCACACTGCGCAGCCCAAGAGAATGGCGTCCGGCCATTATTATCTCGCGATTCGGGATCGACCTCTCCCCGCTCTAGAAGCAGCTCTAGTGTCTCTTCACACCAGCCTCCGGCCGCGTGGGACAGTGGTGTTCGGCCAGAATCGTCACGCGATTCGGGGTTAACCACTTCCTGTTCCAGAAGTAGCTGAACTACCTCGTAATCCCCGTTTCCGGCGGCCCTTGAGAGCGGTGTTCGGCCAAAATTATCTCGCGATTCGGGATCAACCCCTACCCGCCCCAGAAGTAGCTCTACTACCTCCTCGGCCCCGTGGGAGAGCGCTGTGCGGCCGGAATAATCTGCCGATTCGGGATCGACCTCATCCCGTTCTAGAAGCAGCTCTACCGATCCCACATCTCCACTCCCCGCAGCCCAAGAGAGCGGTGTTCGGCCACAATTATCCCGCGATTGTGGATTAACCCCTTCCCGTTGTAGAAGCAGCCTCAGTACCCCCTCATACCCGGATTCCGCCGCCAAGGAGAGCGGTGTTCGGTCGAGATAGTCTCGTGATTCGGGATTGACATCATCCCGCTCCAGAAGCAGCTTGACCGCTCCCTCCTGTCCATACCTCGCTGCCCAAAAGAGAGGTGTTTGGTCGTCGTTATCTCTCGATTCGGGGTCAACCTCTTCCCGTTCTAGAAGCAGCCTCAGCACCCCCTCATACCCGGATTCCGCCGCCAAGGAGAGTGGTGTTCGGCCGAAATTGTCTCGCGATTCGGGATTGACCTCGTCCCGTTCTAGAAGCAGCTTCAGTGCCCCCACACACCCTCTTCCAGCCGCCAAGGAGAGCGGTGTTCGGCCGAGATTGTCTCGCGATTCGGGATTGACCTCGCCCCGCTCCAGAAGCAGCTTGACCGCTCCCTCTTGCCCATACCTCGCTGCCCAAGCGAGAGGTGTTTGGCCATCCCTAGCGTCTTTCGTGTCGAAGTTGGCCCCCGCCTTTTCTAAAAGTAGCTTTATAATGCCCTCACACCCATTCTTAGAAGCCCAGATCAGCGACGTACGACCCACGAAATCAGCCTTATCAACATCCCAGGCTTTCATATCCAATAAAGCCTCGGCAATCTCATCAATACCGAGATATGCTGCGCAGTGGAGCCCCGTGAATCCTTTAGGCAGCCCTATCACATACCACGCCAGTTCATCATGGCGCTGACGTAAAAAAAGCACGGCCGATATATGGCTGTCAAACCCACCTAGAAGCTGAAGTGCAAGAGATTTCACGCCCTCTGTGGTTTCGCTTCTCGCGTAGGATCCCCAGCAGTTTGAAGCGTGTTCGAGGAAGGGGTATTTTTGTGGTGCATCGTCCGAAAAAGGTGAAAGTTCCCTGGTACAATCAAAGTTAAGGTATGTCAGGCAAACCTCGGCCATCACCGCATAAGGGTTCTGGAACATCTCAGAACGGCTATTGAGATATTCTTGAAGTGTGAAGTGCACTAGGCGGACAGCCGATTCTTCCCTATCGACCGTAACAAGTCCAAGACAGGAGGCCAGCAGTGATTGTATTGAAGGGATATTACCGGGGTTATGTTTAGTAGACCCTACTTGCACGCCTAGGGCATGGCATAGCTCGTCTGCACTCATCGGTCGCTCCGATTTAGAGATCCACATTAAAGCCGCCATTGCGAGCCTTGACTTGCCCCCGCTTTGCTTAATTCTGTCTAACGTCGCACTATAGGCATCGCCCAAACCGCGGCCATCGGTCATCCGCTTGAGTTGCTCGCGCCTTTGGTAGATAGTTGTCTCATCCAATATTGCCGTGATGTTAAGGGAAACCAGCAGAAACCTAGGTGCCACTGTTAGCGAACCCACAAGACTGAGGCGGGAAATTGTAGTTACATACACATCCGAAACGGTTTCCGAAACCCGGTCTATGATTTCCGCCCGAAGACTAGGGTCCATTGCCTCATGGAGGCAATCGTCATCCAATACCATCTCCACATACCTCACAATGTCCTCCCGGGTTGGCTTTATCTGGAGAAACTGCGCAGCTCCGGGGAAGTATTTGTTAATCCCGACTCCAATGTGAGGTCGACCAGTAAAGAAAAAACGGATCATTGGAAGCGACTGGGAAATAGTATGCAATGAGCGTAGGATTTGGGGCAGATGCTTCTCCAGGAGCTCATCCAAGGCGTCGATACAAATGAAAGCCCGGTCCAACGGAGCGAGGGCGGCCTTCAGGAGCTCAAGCGCCTCAGGAACCCGTAAACCTCGACCCCCAACCTGGCCCATTGCTTTCCGGAATGCCTCATCAATCTCCGCAGGGATCGCCCCTGATCCACACACAATTTGTTTGACAAGTGCACCCAACACGTCTCCGGGGGTTTGCATCTCCTGGCTCTGAAAGTCACAATAAAAATATGCAACCGCAATTTTCCGATCCATTGCTCGGTCGCATAGTTCATCAATCACTAGGGAACTAGCTCTATCAGTTAGCGGTTGTCTAGGCCTCTCCGTGGATTAAACTTATGCCCTCCTACGTGAGATGTGTTTTCCCAGCCCCCGGTGCGCCAGAACAAAACAGAGTAGCCCTGCCCGATCCATCCTTGTCATCACGCCAGTTGACGAAATCTTCGGTTTGTAAAAACCAATCGCCCAAACCATCTAGCCGGCGAGTGCGCACATCCTTATGGCGCAAGTGAGGTTTCAGAGGCGATAACCACTCTAAGATCTGAGGGTTTTTATCCACATATGTGGTGTTGTAGTTGGTGTTGTAGCTATTCGTCACGTTAAAACTGCTATTGTGGCCTGTGCCAGTATTACTGGGTTGGGAATGGGTTGGCGGATTCATGTTGTTTGATAGTGAAGCTGGTAGAGAGGTTGTGAAGGTTGAAGGGCGGACGTTGTGGAAAGCAGATTTCGGAGCTGAGGAAGGGGTGTCATACCGGTCTTGTACCGTATCACACCCTCATCCATACCTGTGCTTGAGGACAGGTATCATATCCTCTCGCATGTGTCATAATTCGCGCGTTTGTGATACGAGCAAACTATTGGATGAATTCTGCAGTGTTACACACAAAAACTTTCACCAAGCCTCTTTTCGCTAAGCGAGTGCTGAATACCGGCACGCAATCGTATCATACCTCAAAGATCTTTCACCATGGAGCAGCTCTCACAAAGAGTAAACCCTTTCAATACCATGCTCTCGACGGAAAACCATAGACCGAGAAATATACAGCCTGCAGTAAAAATCAGAAAACGAAGAGCTTCTAGGTTTCTAATTAGAGTTCTTAGATATTTCAACCTTTCCTGCGAAGCGAGCATCTGGCGCAGCGATCACTAGCTCGCAAAAACCTCTAATCCACAGCTTAAAACCACTCAACCCACGGGAGACGAGCGAATTCTTGGCGAATTCTCCCACGCCAGGGGATCAGATCGTAGGGAATCATCGTGATCCGTCTCCATATTTTCCGATTCCCTTCACCGGAGGCCGCATCGCCAAAACAGTGAAACCATTGCACAGAATCACCTTGCATTCGCCCATAAAACTGTGCACAAAAATTGTAAAATAGAGAAAACAAAAAATACCTAATAAATGCGGTGCTTTTTATATCGCCATTACCGTATTATTATTTTCACCAGCAGGAAGAGTTTCATTGTGTTGTTCTGCTCTTGCTTAAAAGTGATCTATTCGGAATGGTTTTTTTCTTGTGCCAAGAATCCCGAGACAATTGTTAAACAGCTTTCCCGTCACTCAGCTCATCTTAAAGAATTCTACTGAAAATTTCAAAGAAAGTGAACAGGCCTTGAGCAATCCTTCCCATTTTTATGTGATTTTTTAGCAATATTTTTAGGTTGTTTGACGAACGAAGGAATAGGGAAACTATCAGTGAATATTTTGTTGTTCGTTACTCTGTGAAAGCCTGTAGCTTGCAATGGTATTTTCGGCCAAGAAGGGTATCACGTAGATACCCCCCCCCTGATTTCTACGGTATTTGAAAGGTTTTCTCTAACAAAATAATGAATGCCAGTTGGTGAGGTTCAGCAAGCTCATTCTCCCCAAGCTATCCTGCCTGGACAAAAGGTATGCCTTGTGGTATTTTGTCTTGGATTGCGCCGACCGGAGGGCCGGTAGTTCAGAAGGATGCGTTGCCTGTGGGAAACACCCCACGGCAGTGACAGTCGGGATTAGACTTTGTTAGCCCCAGTATTCTATACCATACGGTAAGTTAACTCTGCCGGTAGAGGCTGGCGCTCACCCGCGAGAAGGGCTGATAGATATATTGGTCACGTGCCTCATATAGGCGCAGAGCGACGATAACGTTCACCAAATTTTCCTACCAGCCCCACATGGCAAATATATCTATCGGCCACGCTCGTAATGAACTGTGCAAACTGAAAGAGGGAGGAATGAGATCGTGTTGCTCGAGTATGGTAACACTAGTTACCCTGCATAAAGACCGGCGGTACAAGTACCTGTGTTCTAGTGCAGCAAATCCCGTTGGAATCCAAGTGATAATAGCCTTAATCATCACCATCCGTTAGCGTAGCTTGCAAAATTTTCTTCCGGAAGACACAACCAATCGAACCTGGGCACGAAAGCTAAGTCTAGAAAATTTCCTCGGCTCGACTCAATTTGAAGAGCCGCTCTGAGAACTGTGTTTGCTCCAGCCACCACGCCAAGAGTTCCACAGCGTTTCACACATCTAATCTAGCCCAGCCTAAACACTCTCCTTCAGACTTTTGTGCACCGCCACAACGCACTACCACACAACAGTTTGATGCGTTCAGAATAATTCACCACCTCCTTTAATAACCCAGAAGAAAATTTTCCCAAAACAGAATACTGTACCATTAAATGGATAACCTGCCTAGTTATTCAAAGGATCGTTAAGTATGCTGCTCAGTGGTCCTCTGTTGGAGCGTATCATAATCCAGGATTCGAAATTCGCCATTAAACTAGCTAACCGAGGTAACAGAGCGTATCTCTACAGTCCCTCATGGGGTCGTGACGAATATCAGGAGGTGACGAACAGGGGGATGGTAGTACAACTAAGCCAAATTCAAATATCAAGCAGATCCGTGCACATTTTGGCTTTTTGTAAAATATACACAATTAGGTTCAGTAGTGAGAGGACAAAAGAGGAGAAACTTGTAACAAAATGTCCTATCCGAAGGTGTCAGAAATTAGGTAGAACATAATAAGAGATAAAAGAGTCATTAGAAGTATAAAAAAATTGAGTCAGCGACCAGAATAAATAAAAGGGTAGGAGAATGGAGCAAATACAAAAGATTTTAAATTCATCAAACAATGTCTACCCTAAGTCAATATCCAGCAGTGCATGACGATCTTCCTGAGGTGGATCATACACGAGTATAGAGTTCGTTACTGGGCGGACGGGGCCCCAAAAAACGCGGGCCCCCGGCCCTTTTCCCCGTCCCGCCCCACTCAACGGCCTGGGGCGGGGTGTCTTTTTCGGCATTCTGTGTCTGCCCCTGTCCTCGCTCCGGCCCCCACCCTACCCATACCCCAGATGGGTCCCCGTGAAAAATAGGTGGTAACAAACGGGGCCCCGTCCAGGGAATGAGTGCGGGTGGGCCCCGGACGGGGGTGGGCCAGGGATTACTCGAAACATACCCCCCGGGCCCCGTGTAAGGGGGTGGTCTGGCGAGCGAAAACCCGCCCCGCCCCGCCCTGTAACGAACACTACACGAGTATACACACCAGCGGAAAAACTTGATTTGGCCTTGAGCCATTATCATCCGGAGCTGCAGCAAAACGAAGTAAATCCTCAAACCAATACAAAGCCAGTTTTCTTGAAAATTGCAAGGGCATATCAGGTATCGGGGGCAACTTTATGGCGGCGCATTAAGAATCCAACACGAAATGGAGAAACGGTACAGGCCTTAACGCCTGTGGAAGAGAAGGCCTTAATTGATCACTTGCAATTTCTTGATAACTGCAATATTCCAGCAGACCGAGAAACTGTGTATTCACTTGCACATGCGTTGTTACACCGCCCAGAACCAGGACGAGTGCTCAGACAATGCTGGTTGGATCAGTTTTTAAACCGACATCCATAAATCAAATATGTTTACGTTAAAACAATTTCAGCATCTCGACCTAATGCTGAAAGCTGGGATATTATGGATGACTTCTTTTGGAAGGTAAGCTGAAAAATGATATTTTATTGTTTTATACTAAGTAATCTATAGTTAAAGAAGGCTACAGAAAAGTACTCTATCGGACCACGAAATACCTATAATTTAGATGAAAAAGGATATCCGCTGGGAGTGGGAAGGGCTGTTAAGAGGATTACACGAAATGTTTGAACCTCGTCTGTTTACAAAGAACAAAGAGTACAGGAGTCTAGTACAGTGGTAGAAGCTGTAGCAACAGATGGCTTTTTTTTAACACCATTAATAATTTTCGGTGGCGAAAATCAGCTTGCAGGTTGGCATAAGACTGAAAAAGAGATGGAATTTTGGTATGGGAATGCGACAATGGGCTTCAACAATAACAAGATTTGTTTAGAATATATGGAGAAAATATTTGAGCCGGAAACAAAAAACAGATAAGCCAAGTACGTCTTTTGCTTCTTTTTAATTTCATAGTTATTACAATTCTAGTGTACCAGTTCATTCAAAAGAATATTCTAATCTGATTAATTACTTTATAGAGCATATGATGAATGGTGCTTAATAATCTTTGACGTATTTGGATCGCATATGGACTTTGACCTTCTCGATTACTGTTTAACAAACAAGATCCTGCCACTATGCTTGCCCGCCCACACATTGCATATCCTCCAACCGTTGGATGTTTCCATTTTCTCACTGATGAGTACCTATTACGCCCAAGAAGTTAACAAGCTTCGCGTTCCTGTCGACAAAGATGAATTTCCAAACCTACTTGCCCGAGCTCATGTAAAAGCTTTCAGCAAGGCCAATATTCGAACCGGCTTTCGCGCTTCAGGAATATACCCATACAATCCCGCTATGATTCTCGATTCACAACCTATACGTTGAAGGGGTATCAGCAATTACATCCAATAGCCCTACCTCGATTAAGTTGCGATCTGTGTTAACAAAACTCAAACGGTCAGCGGAACAAAATGCTGCTAATGTAGTAATGCATGAGGCGGGAGAGGCTTACCTGAGAGAGGAGATTCGACAAATTACAGCCAAAGGGAAAGCTGATCGGCGATATCTCAATAGTGACACAGCTTGCCTCTTAGAATGTGGTCAGGTTTGGGATGAACTTAAGCGTAAGCGGGATGAAAAGGATGCTGCTACTAGGCAGCGCAAACAGCGAAAGTGTGTTACACCAAGCAGTGCGGTTTCCACTTCCACACAGAATGTCACATTGCCTGCCGAAGGTGAAGGAACTGTGTGGAATAGGTCCATTTCGGGGGCTGGTGGGGGGGATGGAAGTTTGGTACCCAGACACCTGCAGTTTTTTCACGTTAACTTTGATTAATTTTCTAAGATTATTAGATAGTTTTACTTACAAGTTGTCACCCCTTGGGGATTAAATCCAGAGGGTGCTGTGGGGAGGTGGTAAGTGGGTGACAAAAGTAATGGTGGTGGTTGTAGTTGTAAAGGTTGTCGTTTGATGTTTTTCATATTTTAAAAACAGGCTGCGGTTGCCTTAACCTCCAGGGTTAGGGTTCAGCATTTCGTCCTAAACCCCTGTTCGTCACCTCCTGATATTCGTCACGACCCCATGAGGGACCAGTGTTCCCAACGGGCCAGGCCGATGGTAGGCCGGCCTATAGGCCGTAGGCCGGGCTAAGGCAGGCCGCTCCGGAAGACAGCCTAGGCCCATATAGGCCGAATTTGATCGGCCTACGAAAGCCTATCAGGCCTGATAGGCGCCTATAGGCCCGGAGATTAGCGTTGAGAACAGATTGCGTTAAGGGTATTCAACCCCCCTACCCCCCACCCCTCTTCCGAGTTTATCGCCTGTGATTTTTTTCCTCCTTTACCTTCAGCTATTATGATACTTCTTAATTAATCACAAAACGAGTTAATTAATTCACTACCTCTAGTATTTTTTTGTATTTTTTTTGCTAATAAGCGAAACCATTACTTTATTTTTAATCATGTTCCGTAATTGGGAAACATTTAC
>Ga0307510_10005876_pt1 | contig 14637 bp, 3 predicted proteins | sample 12_EM_MG_FD_207224 | JGI IMG/M metagenome (GOLD analysis project Ga0307510, IMG submission 207224) | Populus trichocarpa ectomycorrhiza microbial communities from riparian zone in the Pacific Northwest, United States - 12_EM | ecosystem: Host-associated > Plants > Roots > Unclassified | place...
TGAAAATATATTAAAAAACTATTTTTAACATTAAAATATTAAAATGATATGAAATATCAAAAATATTAATTTAAAAAAAAACAAAAAAATTTTAAAATTTTTAAGCACGGTATCCCTAGCTGATTTTCATACATTCATCTTATTCGAGTCTTGTAAAAATATCTTTATTTGAATATTCAGATGTATTTTTAAAAATTGTTTTTTTCTGTAATCTTCAATTAAATTTAAATCTCATGTACAAACAATTAAATTTATCTGAATACGTCATGTTGATTCAAGAAATGTATTTTTACAATCATTAAAAAAAATATTGAATATTGTTTTAAAACCATTAAAAAACTTAATATCAAATTAAAAATTCACGTGCTCTTGGAATCATAAAAAATAAACTTGATATCGAATTAATATATAAATATCTCAAACGCACTTTTAATAAAATCAATTAAAAAAATAGTTGTTTAATATTGTAATAATAATAATTTTTCAAAATAATTTTTGTTTAAAAATATATATTTTAATTTTTTAAAATTTATATTCCACGTTAATACATTAAAATAATTTAAAAATATTAAAAAGTTAATTTTTTAAAAAATATATATTTAAAACACGAGATGTCAATCCCAGATCCGAAATGATAACTTTGAAGGACTCCAAAGTCCAAATAGATGTGTTGCGTAAGAGGGTAATGAAATTTGTGTGAGGAAGTAGACATAATGAAAGGCCAGTACAGGGCATTCAATGTAGGGGCCCACCACTGGACGGTCAAGATTAGTGTAGGACGAGAAAGGAGCAAGAAGAGTGGACTTTTTAGCTCACATCCAAAGAGAGTCAGATTATAAAGGTGACTTACTGAGGAAAAGACACAGACAGCCTTTGCAATGGGCCCATCAAAATTTCCCAAAGCCCACTTCATCAGCAGCCCTCCTGAAAAGGACACAATCCACGTGGATACTTGTAGACCCAGGAGGCAGGAAAAACGAAAGGTTAGAAACTAGATTGTTTTTTACCTTTGAGAACGCATGCCGTTCAACACTAACGTTAGGACTTAGGTTCTTGGGTCGGCGTATAGTTCAGAAGAGTATAGTTACAATAACCAATCCACATTCCCTGGCTCAAGGGTTATCTAAGGGTTAGTCTATAACCAATAAATTAACTCAAGTTATGATTTAAGAAAAATGAAAATGAGATTGTTTTTTATATAAATAATCCGTTCAACATAAAATATAGGATTTTTTAAATTCCAAATCAATGACTTGATTCCACGTATCGCATAGAAATTTATATCTATGGCTAGTAATGTGTTTGGAAATGTATTGGTTGATGCTCTTATAAAAATATTTTTTAATTAAAAATATAATTATATTTTTATTTTTATTTTTTAATATTAAGATTATAAAAAATACTTAAAAATTATTAATTTAATATTTTTTTAATCAAAATATAATTTGAAAAACATATTAAACTACTTTATCGTAGAGTGTAAGACATGAATGAAGAATGTATTTGTTTTTGCATTTAAAAAATGCTTTTGAGATTTTTGATTTCTTTGCTTTAAAATATTTTTTTTAAAAAAAATATTTTAATTCATTTCTAAATAAAAATAATTTTAAAAACAACTGCTATTACAATTACAAATACTACCCAGAACTCATTTATTTTTATATTTTAAAAATGTTTTTGAAAAAGTTGATTTTTTTTTCTTTGCATCAAATAATTTTTTTTTCTTATGGATTATTTTGATATGATAATATAATAAATAATTTTTTTAAAATAAAAAAATAATATCTAAAAATATTTATAGGTAAAAAATAATTTAAAAGATGAGAACACTTAACACGTTAACTGGCGTTGTTGACACGAGATAGAGGACACGACAGCATTATCGTGGGCCTGTTTTGCAAACCGCCACTTCACACCGTCAAACACAAACGTCAGGTTTAAAACGACAATCCCCAGCCCCATTACTCTGTTAATTTGTGTCAAGCCTTTTTCTCAGATTCCAATTCCCTCCATGGAAGAGCGAAGAAAATCTCAAAGTCTAATCCCTTTAATAAACGTACGTCCATTTGTAGACCTTGCACAAAAATCCACCAATGGAAGCTAAACTACTGTTACTGTGAAACCTACAACGTACAAAGTGGGACCCTAGCCATGGCTAGTCCAAGGCACAAAACCCCATGCAAGATGCAACGCAACCGCTACTCCTTTTGTGAACCCAGCTCTCTTGATTTTTATTAATTCAATTTCAGGCTTGATACTGCGAGTCAGTGCTCACGGTCCTGCAACCAAACTATACTTCTTATAGCCTGCCATACCCCGACGTGATTGAACAGAAAGAACCAAAGTACAAGTACACTAGCATAGTATTCACTTCTACGTTATCGTCTAACATTTTCTGCTCGAAGAGAAAAAACTTGGGAAAAAATGGGAACTCTTCTGTGTTTTCTTCTTCCTTTTCTTGTACTACTGTTCACTGCTTGCAGTGGATACAGTGAACTTGAAGTCCTCTTGAAGCTGAAATCTTCCATGTACGGACATAATGGCACTGGCCTTGAAGATTGGGTGGCTTCTCCTACATCTCCTTCAGCTCATTGTTTCTTCTCTGGAGTCACGTGTGATGAGAGCTCACGTGTGGTGTCACTTAATTTGTCGTTCAGACATCTTCCTGGTTCAATTCCTCCAGAGATTGGGTTGTTGAACAAGCTTGTGAATCTTACTTTGGCCAATGATAATCTCACGGGGGAACTTCCTGCGGAGATAGCCATGCTTAAATCTCTCAGGATTTTGAACATTTCTGGCAATGCTATTGGTGGGAATTTCTCTGGAAAGATCACTCCTGGCATGACACAGCTTGAGGTTCTTGATATTTACAACAATAATTGCTCGGGTCCACTGCCAATTGAAATTGCAAACCTGAAAAAACTCAAGCATCTTCACCTGGGAGGGAATTTCTTTTCTGGTAAAATACCAGAGGAGTACTCGGAGATTATGAGCTTGGAGTTCTTAGGCTTGAATGGTAATGACCTTTCAGGCAAAGTTCCTTCTAGCTTGTCTAAGCTGAAGAATCTCAAGAGCTTGTGCATTGGGTACTATAACCATTACGAAGGAGGTATTCCACCTGAATTTGGATCATTGAGTAATCTTGAGCTTCTTGACATGGGTTCTTGCAACCTTAATGGTGAGATTCCTTCTACTCTAGGCCAATTAACCCATCTGCATTCGCTGTTTCTTCAATTCAATAATCTCACTGGATATATCCCTTCGGAATTATCTGGTCTAATTAGCTTGAAATCACTTGATCTTTCAATCAACAACCTCACTGGGGAGATACCCGAGAGTTTTTCAGCTTTGAAAAACTTAACACTCCTCAATCTCTTTCAAAACAAGCTGCACGGTCCAATCCCAGACTTTGTTGGTGATTTTCCAAACCTTGAGGTGCTTCAGGTTTGGGGAAACAACTTCACATTTGAGCTTCCCAAACAGCTCGGCCGGAATGGGAAGCTGATGTATCTGGACGTGTCATATAATCACTTGACAGGATTGGTTCCTCGGGACTTATGCAAGGGAGGGAAATTGAAGACGTTGATTCTCATGAATAATTTCTTCATTGGATCACTTCCTGAAGAAATTGGCCAGTGCAAGTCCTTGCTCAAAATCAGAATTATTTGTAATCTCTTTACAGGCACTATCCCTGCTGGGATCTTTAATTTACCTTTGGTGACCCAAATTGAGTTGAGCCATAACTATTTCTCCGGCGAGCTTCCACCGGAGATTTCAGGAGATGCACTAGGCTCTCTTTCGGTCTCTGACAATCGGATTACTGGTAGAATCCCCCGGGCTATTGGGAATTTGAAGAGTTTGCAGTTTCTATCTCTGGAAATGAACAGACTTTCTGGTGAAATTCCTGATGAAATCTTCAGTCTGGAGATCCTCTCCAAGATCAGCATCCGTGCCAACAACATTAGCGGTGAAATCCCAGCTTCCATGTTCCATTGCACTTCACTTACATCCGTTGATTTCAGTCAAAACAGCATCAGTGGGGAGATTCCAAAGGAGATTACTAAACTGAAGGATTTGAGTATTCTTGATCTCTCTCGAAATCAGCTTACTGGTCAACTACCAAGTGAAATTCGATACATGACAAGTCTTACAACTCTAAACCTCTCCTACAACAATTTATTTGGCCGGATCCCTTCTGTCGGCCAATTCCTGGCGTTCAATGACAGCTCATTTCTTGGAAATCCAAATCTCTGTGTAGCAAGAAATGACTCTTGCTCATTTGGTGGTCATGGCCATAGAAGGTCCTTTAATACTTCAAAGCTAATGATCACTGTCATTGCTCTTGTCACTGCGTTGCTGTTAATAGCAGTGACAGTTTACAGATTGAGAAAGAAGAATCTGCAGAAATCACGGGCCTGGAAGCTCACTGCATTCCAAAGGCTCGATTTCAAAGCAGAGGATGTGCTCGAGTGCTTGAAAGAGGAAAACATTATAGGCAAAGGTGGCGCTGGGATTGTCTACCGTGGGTCAATGCCAGAGGGTATTGATCATGTAGCTATCAAACGACTTGTTGGTAGAGGCACCGGACGAAACGATCATGGCTTCTCAGCCGAGATCCAAACACTTGGAAGGATCAGGCACCGAAATATTGTTAGGCTGCTGGGGTACGTATCAAATAAGGATACCAACTTGCTGTTGTATGAGTACATGCCAAATGGGAGCTTAGGAGAGCTTTTGCATGGTTCAAAGGGAGGCCATTTGCAGTGGGAAACCAGGTACAGAATTGCTGTGGAGGCTGCCAAGGGACTCTGTTATCTTCACCATGATTGCTCTCCTTTGATTATACATAGGGATGTGAAGTCCAATAACATATTACTTGATTCGGATTTTGAGGCTCATGTTGCTGATTTTGGGCTGGCCAAGTTCTTGCAAGATGCAGGTGCATCAGAATGCATGTCCTCTATTGCTGGCTCCTATGGTTACATTGCTCCAGGTCTGTGATTTTCTTGACTAAATTACTAATTATCTTCCTTTATTAGCTAATTATTACAGATCGTGTCAGCAGAATGATGTGCATATATGCTCCGACACCATAGTATATAAGCTTGTATGCTCGTTTAATCCATTAACTTTATGAATTGGGTGTTATACATTAATTGGCCTCGTTTGAGGTCCATATTGAGGTAATTTGGTTACTTTACACGCTTGGTTTTATGCCTAGTTTTCTGAGGTAAAAGATATTTTTGAAATTACTTTCCGAGTAATGGCTTTCTAGTCACTACTTTTAGAGAAGCCTTTTGAATTCAATGCAGCTACCTAAAAAATTGAAGCCTTTCTAGTCATTACGTTCTCTGATTGGTGTGATGTGCTGCAGAATACGCTTACACATTGAAAGTGGACGAAAAAAGTGATGTTTACAGCTTCGGTGTTGTGCTGCTGGAGCTGATAGCAGGGAGGAAGCCAGTAGGGGAGTTTGGAGATGGGGTGGACATAGTGAGATGGGTCAGGAAGACCACGTCAGAACTATCTCAGCCATCCGATGCAGCTTCAGTCTTGGCAGTTGTGGACCCCAGGCTTAGTGGGTACCCTCTAACAGGTGCCATTCACCTGTTTAAGATAGCTATGTTGTGTGTAAAAGATGAGAGCTCGAACCGGCCTACCATGAGGGAAGTGGTTCACATGCTCACCAATCCTCCACAGTCAGCCTCAAGCCTCCTCACCCTCTAGATTTATCTGGGTGCCCATGCACTGAAGTCTAGGCTAATAATGTTCTCGAATGAATAAAAGCAAAACCTAATTCTAATAATTTTGTGGTAACATGGACTTCACTGCTGTAAAATTTTGTTCTTGTATATTGGGGTTAGCCATCTCCTCTGCTCTGTGCTATAGAAAGCTGATTAGAGATCACCATATTTTCATCATCTTAGAATGTACTAAAAGCTTATTGTGCATACAGGAAACACACCAGCATCTATGATTTTCATTTCTGGGCCATTGAAATAAGCTTATCTACTGGGATCTCACTATATGATAAGAAGTTACCACAATACCATTATCGATACAATGCCAGTTTAAGCATTGAACCATTAGATATTATCTATCAAGGTTTTCCTTGATCATTTTATCCAAATCCAACGAGTGTAAATAATAGTAGATCTCTTATTTTCTGATGATTCATCCAAGGAATACACTGAATGATGCCCTATGCTTGTTTTTAAAAAAATATTAAATTAATATTTTTTAGTGTTTTTTAATGGTTTTGATATATTTATGTTAAAAATAAAAAAAATATTTTAATATATTTTTAAATAAAAAATATTTTTAGATTACGTCTTATATCATAATACCAAACTCACTAGCATTATTGGCTTCGCAAAGTACTTCACCAAATTGATATCAACGTCCCTTTGTTCAGAGGCAGCATTGGCCTGTGTATGTTAATCTATTTGTTAAATGCAATTGAAAAATTAAAGCCTTGGTGAAAAGAATATTTTTTTAGAAAGTAGTTTTCATAAAAAGTAAAAGTAGATTAATGGAAAGCGAATTATTTTATAATATTTGATAATTTTATTGAAAATAAGTTGGAAAATATTTTTTAATATTTGGCCATGTCTTGAAAAATAAGTTAGAAAATAATTTATTAATGTTCAATTTTTTTAAGTTTGATAAAAAAAAAATAAGAAACAAATCTAACGGATAAAAAAGTTAAAGGGTGATGAAATTGAAAAAAAATTATAATTTTAAAAATTATTTTAAATAAAAATTAAAACAATGGAGACCAAGTCTGACAAATAAAAAAGTTGAAAGATACTGGAATTAAATAAAAATATAATTTTATAAATTATTTCAAATAAAAAAATGACCAAATCTAATAGATAAAGAAATTCAATTAAGAAAAGGATAAAAGAAAAGTAAATAACAATAAAAAGAACAAGGAACAAAGTTGATATAAAAATCAAATTAAATCAAATTCTAAGGGATGAAATTAAAAAAAAAATCAAAACAAAATATATAGCAATCAAAACATTAAGGACTAGATTTGATATTATTAACAAATAACAAGATATTTTTGAATTTTCTGCAACTTCTAGAAAGTATTTTTCGCTTAAAATAAAATAAAATATTTTTCTAGAAATCAAGCTAAATTTTCTTTTGATTTGAAAATGTTTTATGTTAACTAATTTTTATAATGGTAAATAAATATAGGAAATTTTAGAAAGTAATTTTCAATAAATCACTTTCCATGAAACTGATTTATTTGGAAGATCAAATTAAGGGTCGGCGGATTAGTTTACTACTAGATATGTAACATGCACGTTGTTGCGGGCCAAACAATTTTTTTTTAATGTAGAAAAAGTGATAGGCTAAAATAAATTTAAGTCCCGAGTCATTGGTTAAATTGGTAATTTAGATATTTACAAAAAAAAAGCAACAACAATACATAAACTGACAAAAAAAAAACACCTAAGCCTATTCAGATTATCAAACAAATCAATGCTAACATAACTTAAAGAAAACTAGAAAAAAAGAGTCAAACTTCAAATTAAAAGAAAGAAAGAAAGAAAGAAAACATTTGCTTAAAAAAAGAGAGGAAAAACCAAACAAACCCAGACGAACCTTCAGACCTAATATAATCTTAAAAATTTGCAACTTGTTAAATTATAGACCCGAGTTCAATCAAGAAGTTTAAATATCATCCAATTTAATTTTAAAGGATGGAATCGTTAAAAAAAACTATTAATAAAAAAACTTGCAAAAGAAAAGGAATAGTAAAAAAAATAATAAGGCTAAAATCTGACAGGAAAAAACTCAATGAGAATGAAATCTAAAAAAAATATTGCAAACAAAAAACCCAATGAGGATTAAAAAACTCGCAATCTATGAAACCTTGTATTCATGTCCTGTCAATTTAAAAATATAAATTTTTACAACTTGTCAAAGCAAAAAAATTTATAAAAAATAGCATCGAGCGAACCCAGTAGCCAACACGAGTCAACAAATCAAACACATGACATGATATATAAAATTGGGATAACCCTATAAACAAGGAAAAAATATTGCCAAAAATAATTTTAAAAAAATGCTTTAAAAAATAAGGAAGTCAACTCGGGCTAATCTTTCAGATCTATTACCCGGGTCATGAGACCGAGGTGATCTCATTAAAGAAAAAAAAGAGAGTAAGATTCTTAATAAAACAAATACCGAGGGATACAATTGAGAGAAAAAATTCAATAAAAAAAACAACGCAGAACAAAAAAAATAGTGATTACATGAATTAAGAATAAATCTAACATAAAAATTAAATGAAATTAAATGTTTATAGAAAAATAAAATGAAATTAAATGTTCAGGGATGAGATGGTAAAAAACAAGTCCATTAAGAAAATGATTTAAAAAATAGCAATTAAAAGAATTTCGATCAAATTTAACATAAAAATTAAATAAAAATAAATGCCCAGGGGTGAAATTGAAAAACAAATTAATCAAGAAAATAATTCAAAATAAAACAAATGAAAATTAAAAGAACGATGATTAAATTTGAAAATAAATCCAAAAAATCAAATAACAATGGATTAAATTGAAAATAAATTTCAATTAGAAATAATCAATGTAAATAAAATAATTGCAAATAAGAGAAGGGAGATTGAATCAAAAGCAATTTTGGGCCAAACCACACCGAACCATCATATACGTGCCACCTAGAGAGAAAGATGACATCGAGACGAATCAAATGATGTGATGGAATGACGATCACAATCACTAGAGCCAATTGCATGCGCTGCCAGAAGATGACAGAACAGCTGACGCGTGCGAGGCAGGTGTTAATAATTTTTTTTTATATTTGTATAAAACCAAAAATGATCTTAGAACTAAATGATAATAACAAACAAACTATGATGAAATTACAACCAAGCCCCTGAAGTCAAGGCTACAAAATTTGAATGGTAATAGTAATGTAGTAATTATACAGTTATATCAAATGTGAAAATACAAAAACATCATTGTGCATAAGACATTTGATTATTTCATTCAAGGGAGTAATTTTACTGCCCATTAAAAGATAAAATTACTAAAATAACCTTACACAATTCTCAAAAGATATTTATGTTACAGTGAAAAGACCACCTTTCCTCAAAACAAAGACAAAAAAAAATAAAATGACCATAAGTCAAAACAGTAATGAATAATTGTCAGTGTTTTAAGGTTAATAATATCACTAAAGATAAAATGAGCAAGAGGATTACTTTTTAGGGTTCATTCGAATCTAACTTAGGCCCTGTTCGGGGAATGCGGTGCTTCAAATTTTGAATTTTTTTAAAAAATTAATTTTTTTTATGTTTTCAGATTATTTTGATGTGCTGATATCAAAAATAATTTTTTAAAAATAAAAAAAATTATTTTAATATATTTATAAATAAAAAGCATTTTAAATCGTAACCGCTATCACAATCTTAAATAAGTCCTAAGAGTTGAGCCACTCTGTCTCCTTTGGCAAGGGGAATTTACATCATAAACTAGGGGTGAGCAAAAAAACTGAAAAGCCGAGAAAACCGGAAAAAAAATAATCGAAAAAACCGAACTGTGAAAAAAAACCGATTAAAATTTTAAAAAAACCGGTCGGTTCGGTTTGGTTTTATAAGCCTAAAACCAGAAACCCAAACAGAAAAAAAACCGAGCCAAACCGAAAAAACGAAACCAAACCGGTTTGAACCGGTTTTTGTCCTAAAAACCGAACCAAACCGAACCGAAACCGGTCGGTTTGAACCGGTTTCGGTTTTTTTTTTCAATTTTTTTTTTGATTTGGTTATTTTTTTTTTATAAAAATCAAACCGAACCAAAAATAATCACCTCTATCATAAACTGTTTTATCAGTTGGGCCTAGATTAATTAAAGATTAGGCCCTTTTCAACTTCTCAGTGTTTTAGAGAATGGTAAGATGGAGGTCAATCAAGCATTAAAAACCAGAGTGGCCATAAGAATTGCTGAAAATAAAAAATATTGATGTGAAGTTCGGAATTGAAATCAAGTGAAATGAGAAATAATTAGGAGAATCATGCCTTTTCTCTGTTGGACTCAACAACTGACCATGATGGTCCATGGACCACATCTTTTTAATGGTCAGGTTGCTGATATAATACTTTTGGGCACCTTTTCTTTTATCAGAGATTCATGCAGGGCATATTGGATAGGACTTGTAGTTTTATTAAAACATGGCTCGGTTTATTGGGTTAAATTAGGATTAGCCCGGGAGGAGTTTTGAAAAATTATTTAGAAATTGATAAAATATAATCTAGTTAAAAATCCAATTGATTTACAACTCAATAAAAACTTATTGATTTTCTTAAAAATATATATTTTTATTAATCTGGGTTAATTCAATCAATTTATAACCCCGATTTTCTATGGACTGACTCTCAAAACAAATTTAATAACTATATATTACATCATATGGATCATCAAGACGAGTTTAATAATTATTTATGTAATGGAATGTATAACCGCACTAAATGTCTCAATCCCAACTGATTAAATTAAGCTTTTAGCTCTTATCCATTGTCGAACTTAGATGCCATTTCAACATGAAGATGCACCATTCTTATTTTCACAAGCATTCTAGATATGGTCCGGTCCCCCTCTTGGCCTCCTTACCCTTCAAGCAAAATGGAAAGTTGACGTGAAACACGAAATTTGAACAGACAAAAAACATAGAGGAGCAGCAATTAGCAGGCTGCCTGGTTGTTGTCCACGACTAAGATGATGGAGATGGACATCTCGAGAGATCCTCATGCAATGGGCCCAGCTTGATCGTGGCAATCTACTCGGCTGCAAGACACTGTCGATTCGATGTTCAGGTAGATTATTTCACTCCGCCGGTTGCTACAAGTTTATAAAATATTTTAATATACTTTTAAAAAGATATAATAGTTAATTTTTTTTTAAGTAATTATGGGTGTTCGAGTCAGTTTATATGCACCTCAACTAATAGGCGGAGTTAGGAATTTTTCTTATCTTAGGCTATTAAATAAATATATAATTTTTTTAAAATAAATTATTAACTCATGTACATGAATTTTTAAAGTTAACAGTAAAGTTTTAATTCAAATACACTACCCAAAATATTAAAAAATAAATTTAAAAATACATAAAATTAAAGCAAAAGTAAAAATAAACTTACTATTGAAGTTACATCCTTCAATGTTTTGTGGAATATAATATAATTAATCGATAATTGAAACTAAATCGATATTGTAACAACCCCTCAACCGGAATAAAATAACAATCTCATATCAACTGAAAAAAAAAAATTAAATTTTTTCTATCTCTCAATTCCTCCTTCCTTCACTTGATTCTTCCTTATATTAGTATTTTATAAGTTGGACTTTGTAAGTTTACAAGGTTATTCTCTCACTTTTCTTATTTTTTTTCCTTTGATTTTTTTTCATGTTTTTCCCTTACTTTTCTCTTTTTCTCTCTCGCCTTTTCTTTTCTTTCTTTTTCTATTATGCTTCTGCCCAATCGGCAATATATAAAGGGAAGGAAGAACTGATTTGTTTTATTTTTTAATGGCAAATAACCATTTTACCTTTAATGAGTCGTTTTGCTTTTATTTGACAGTCTTTTTTTTTGTTAGCACTACCAAACTCTGTTCATCCTAAAATTTTAACAAGATTTTATTCAATATATTTTAAGATCCCTCGTAAAATTTCAGCTCAATCTGATGGTCGGATTAAAAATTACACCCAATAACATAAAATTGGTCAAATTGTGATTTTTTATCAAATTTCTGAATTTCTCCAAAAATTCTGAAATTTTAATCCAAGTTAGAGCATTATATTAAAAGGCTCTACGCAAATTTTCAAAATTTTTTGATACCTCGATCGAGAATTATAATTTTTTTTACATAAAACTAGTTAAAAAATATTGATAAAATCTTGACCTGGGCTAGAGCCCACCCGAGCCCTTACATGCCTCCGTCTTTACCTCGACTAATCCCTCAAGACTTTGAAGTTAACAATCATGTAAGCTTCCAGTGACTCTAAGATTTATGGCACTCGAACTGAGAAACAAATTCAGGATCTGATTAGTTAAGTTATATTTCTTAGGGTTAAGATGGACTAATTTTATATACAAAAGTTGAGAATTCAAGTTTTTTTTTTATGAAACAGTAATAAAACGATAAAATAAGAAAAAATAAAATGAATTAGCTTATTGTTTTTTGTACAAGGAAGAAACGGTGCTACCAAACTTGGAGTAATTGGCATCAATTTTTTCTAAGTTTTCGAGGAATCACATTTTTTTATCTTAAAAGTCAGAGTTGAATTATTAGCTGATTATTGTTAATTAAGAAATATATATATTCGATCATTAATCTATTACAAATAAGAATGTTTACTGGACAAAAAAATAATATCACGCATTCTTCTGTTTTTTCTCTCCTTGATTTGTCCATGAACTTATTTTTTAGTATTATTTGATAAATATTATAGAATTTCTGATCTTATTTTCTATATTACCTTCGATGAAACCTAGAAATATATATATATTTAACATAAATCCAATCTTATATTCCCACGAAACCGAGTGTGTTTTGAATTTTGTGTTTATATATATATATATATATATATTGATTTTGGAAATCGGCATCGAGCAATAAAGACATGGATGGTCATGAATGCATATTAATCAATCCATAAATCACCTTCTACGTGCCTGTGACCACACGATTACTCTATATACCATATTTAACTCCCTCGATGTCAATTAATTAGGTAAGGTTGGTTACATATATTTTTCATGAAATAATTAACAATTACATAACATGGTTTCGATCTTCTTGCTCGATCTATATAGCCTCTATAAGAAACCAACTTGTTTTATGCATTTCTGGCACCTTAGGATAGGAATATGTTGTCCAACTAATAATTTCAACAACTTATTTCGTCCTTAACGTCTCATCCTACACTCCACAATATGATAGTATGATGCAGTGTAATTGAATATATTTTTAATTACGGATCCAAACTTTAAAAAATATTTATTTTTTATTATTTAAATTTGTTTTCCATCTTAAATTGTGGTAAAAATTCATATTTTTCCTAAACTTGTTCTTATAATTTATATTTTTCTCTAAGCTTGTTTTTTCACGTCACAACTACCAAAAACAAATATATTATTTCAAGCCCAGCCTAAATGGGATTTTGAAACTTGCATGCAAGTGGGGAAAGACATGGAATATATGGAATAGCCACGGTACTGCTTGGCTGCCCGAAAATATATTAAACCATAGTTTAAAGTCAAGAATAAAAATGAGTAATAATTAAACCTTGCTTATTTTCGTAGCAACTCTTGTTGTCCATGTCTAGATTAAAAATCTCCAAGTTTCACCTCACTTACCTACTAATGGGAAAGTCGTCTAGTCTCTACCCTATCACAATCCTGTCTGCAAGAACTAGGTCCATCTCTTGTGTGACCAGTGAATACATTCGAAACTGTATTTTTTTAAAATATATATATTTTTAATCTTTTTATATTTTTAATATTTTAATATTAAAAAATATTATTTTTATATATTTTTAAATAAAAAATTATTTTAAAAAACAACTACTACAACACTACTCATAGATATTCTCAATTAGCTGACATTCATTGTAGAGTTACCGCAGTGGAGAAGGAAAAAGGTATCTTTTCGGAGAGTGTCCAAATATTATTATTTCTGAGAAATATATGGTTTTTCAAAATTTCTTTAATTTACAGAGTACAATTGTATTTTTCTTTTATTCCTTTGTCATGGTTGACATTTTCTACAAAAAAAAAAAGGACATGGATTCAGAAAACACATCTCGAAGTGAAAGAGGCATATTTCAATATCAAACATGTTAGTTAAAGCATATCGGGGCCTGAATAGATGGATTTTCATTTTCATTGGGGCTTCCAAGTTTCATGAATATAATAAGCAAGTAGAGTGAGGAGTCCCTATCTCAGTTTTCATAGAATTTGCTAGTTTTTTACATGCAAAATATTTTATATGTAAGATATTTTTCAATCTTTAACTTCAAAAATATTTTCGTATAATATTTTATTTGTAAAAGATTTTTTAATAATAATGATAGTAGCGAGATAACAACAATAATAGAAAAAACAGGAATAAAATGATTGTGGTAAAAAAATAATGATAATAGAAAAAGATAATGATAGGATGATCATAGTGATTATAATAGAAGATGTGGTGGAGGAGAAAAAAATGACGACGATAACAATAATGATAATAATAAAATGATTGCGATTGTGATAATGAGGCGATGACAGCGGCAACAATGGTGGAGGAGGAGGTGAGGTTGTGGTGATAATGAAAAAAAATGGTGGTGGTAACAATTAAAATAGTTAGATGATATTATAAGTGAATTATTATTTGTAAAATATTTTATAAAATTTTATAAATTAAAAATATTTTTTTAATAAATAAATTAAGTTTGAAAATTGAGTGTGAAATATTTTTTATCAACCAATTTATTTGTAAAATGTTTTTAAAAAATAAATATAGAAAAAAATTATCCTGTTAAAAATCTATAAAACACTTTCCTATACAATATATTACGAAAACAAACGGACCCTATGAGCGCACAAAAATTCCACTCCA
>Ga0307510_10005877_pt1 | contig 14635 bp, 7 predicted proteins | sample 12_EM_MG_FD_207224 | JGI IMG/M metagenome (GOLD analysis project Ga0307510, IMG submission 207224) | Populus trichocarpa ectomycorrhiza microbial communities from riparian zone in the Pacific Northwest, United States - 12_EM | ecosystem: Host-associated > Plants > Roots > Unclassified | place...
CAAAAGAAACGGGATAGACTGGTTGCCTCTCGCAAATTGCGTGAGTTCCTCCATACGATGGCACTCCCTGGTGTATTGGTTTCTAATCTATGGCCAAGGAACCGAACGAAAGCGTTCATGACCGAGTCGAATCCTCGGGATGCAACCTCACGGTATCCCGTCCTCTCACACTGCCCGTCACAACATCCTTCCATACAGCTGCAGACCATCTATGTTCCTCCCTTTGTTCGCCTCCTTTACTCACTCACTAGTCCATTTGCGTCGTCCCGCTGCTCATCGTTGGCGTTGAACGTTGAACGTTGACGTTGAACCGTTGTCTGCTTCACCCGTCCCCCGCATCGTGTTTACTTCGTATCTATGTATCCGCAGACCGTGGAGCCCAATGGTTTTTTCCAGCAATACTACAACCTCTAAGAAATCCCTTCACGTATGGTAGGGGAGAGTCAGGTCCCGAGAATGACGCCCCTCGCTGCAGGGGAGTCGCCACAGAAACATCCCAAGTGTCTCTCGGCCACAAGATGGGCCAGACGATGGGTGTTGCAAACAAAACATCATTCGAAGACACTTATATTCGGTGACTGTCCCCAGGGCTACGTAGTGCTGCACGCAAGTCCAGATGAATATCAGTAGCCTTTTAAGGGAACTATCGGGACCCTGACCGTTGCCTCGGGGCGTAATTGAATAGTCTCCAAACCGCGCGTCTGGAATCCTGTGCCTAGGTCGTTTCGCTCGAAACCCGACCGACCTAATTCCAAATTACGGGGGGCGGGAGGGATGGAAAACTCACCTACTTTAACCCCACCGCATTCCGGTGTACGGTCACCTCGACACCCGATTCTCCGGTTTCGTTCGTCTACACAATGGGAAGGTTCCCGAATATTGAGCAATAGATTACCTCAGTTAGTGGCACCCCTCTACGACGGATGTAACATATACCCTTAGTCCTAGGGAAAGTCACCCACTCTCAAGTAGGTAGCCGAATGCGGGGAGCCTCTGGTTGGTTATATATATATCTGTGTCCAAACCTAGAATATGGCATCACGAGAGTGCACAACCAGAAAGCCCTAATCCTAACATACCCGAGGAATCCGGGAGTAAACTAGGACATCCAAAGACAGCCGAGACCCAAGCTCTATAACCTCTCTATTCGGTGATTGAAGCGAGAGCTCCCAAGGTTTTGTACGACTCGGTACGATGCGTCAAACCAATACGCAAAACGAAGGGGTTCAACCCCGGTGACCCTCCCGTGTCGGAATTGCCCACGTCCGAGATATCCCATCGTTCCGCCTGTTTTGCAGCAGCGTTCCTCAATGAGAATATGAGACGTGACACCGTGATCGGGACAAACGTCGCATGAATAGTATGAGACCAAAGTTGACGGTATCGATCACTCAAAGGTCCCTTCTGATTCAAGGGAGGAGAAGACCTACAGCCCGGGTAAGAACCGAATCTGCTTCTGAATGTGCACGAGCGGTGAGTACAACCGGACCAACAGACGTTTGATGTGATACGGACCACCTGCCCGGGTGAAAGGGTGGAAAAAAAGAATAGCGATTAAGCAGCGGCAATTACCAGCAAGCACATCGTCGCGTCCCGTAGAATGGTATCCAAGATTGTCGGAATGCCTAGAAATCTACTCGTCCTTTGGTCCTCTGGCCGTGACCAAGATGTAAAAAGATCTGCTATGCTACAGCACAGAGGGGCGCGAGACACGAAGGATATCAAGACTAAATTCACGTCGGAAGTCGGATGATAAGGGCGCACCGAAAGCGACCGAAACACTGCTGAAGGCAACCACTGCAGGCCGCCGGTGCCGGGGAATGCAAATGTTGTACACGTCAAAGTTGATCTCCGGTGGCAACCGTGCTGATGGACGATGAGACAACGTGCACATGCAAACGAACAGATGGTTGAGGAACCCACTTAGGCCCGTCCCATCCACGGCCGCGAAATAGATCCCAACGCTGACTCGAGCTGCGCCGCAATCAGAACAGAAAGTGCGCCACGAAGTAACTTGTTCCTCCCGCTCACGGCGTACACCCTGAGGCACATTTGAAGTCAGCATGAGTTTATTTCGATCCGGGAAGAATGACTAGAGCTCGACGCAACCGTCGTTTGAGTGATAACCATCACAGTGGTCACATAAAGCGTGGTTTCCCAAATAATGTTTCGGTAACTGTCGGGTTATGGAGAGGGGTGAAGATCGACAGCGAGACATATGGCGCGTAAGTGGGCGGAAACGCACAGCTAAGGAAGGTCTCGTGAACATGGGATCGTGATAGCATCGCGGGTTGGGACTCACCGGTCTCGTGAAATGATACATGATGGCCCTGTGTAGTACGTGCAAAAGGGGAATGTACCTGTTCTACAGTACTATCATCAAGCCCGTCACAACTTGAGATCTTATTTGAGGTGCCGTACAGCAACGAACAACGTGAACACTGTCGAGTGACCGCGTGAGCCATCGGATGCTGGGGGGCGGAGGGAACTCACCCCAGGATCTTCATAATTTATTTGTACGAAGGTTGAGCAGGTCGTTGGGTTTCGTATCTGGGTGGAGCTGCATCCGAAAGTCCCGCTCGTGCCAGCGTCCATCCGCCGCCAACCAGAGGGAAGATGAGGGAAGGCACCGTGGTCATAGTGAAAGCTTAAAGGCCTGGCTCTGAGTCAAAATTATATCGTGTAGAATACCGAGCAACTCGTAGGATGGTTCGATCTTGGGAATGAGGGACGAAGCGTAGACACGTCCGTCGCGGAGGCTTGAGAGAATAGCGACAGTTATCCTGAAATTAGGTGATGGCTTCATCCCATTCCTCGGCTGTCGGGAGGGTCCTCTTAGAGACTAGTGGTGCTGGGCAGGCTATTATATTATTGTAGAATGAAGGATTACACGGAGAGAGAGCTGCATCAAACAGTTGCGAGCGATCAAAATGCGAACAATGACAACGGACATAGAGGAGCGGGCTGATACGATGGAAGTGCAGGGGCGAGTGGACTCGAAAAATGGAAGGGCACACAGGAAGAAGGGCATGCGGCAGGTACAGTCAACCCCTAGAGGGGTCCTACGTCCAGCAATGATTCAGCTCGATCGAAAAATTGGGAGTGAACGGGTACAACGTACCGTGATGTCCCGGGATAGGTATGCGTATACAGAAGAATTTCCCACGATGGTTGTTTATTTGTGCGGACTTGTTCCAGCCAGCGGGCATCCGCCACTGGCGCTCGGATTGATCGTGGGGGCAGACCAGAAAGTATACAACTTTGACTGCGGGATTTGAATACTCCTTCCCAAGAAGGTTGCGTACACGGGCCATGATTTTGCGGATGTGTGGGTAGCCCTTGTCCGATCCTTGATGGCTTTTGGCGATTGTCATCTGGAAAATAGAGATTACGCCGGTGACAGGATCTTGGGGGGTGGGTGGCATGACATGGATGGTAAACGAGTCAAAGAGGGGGTGATTGGCTGCGGATGGGATGTAGTATTTGTCACTGTCGAGTGTCACGTCACTGAGCTCGCGGAGGGCGAAGTTGACCTGTGTGGACCTCCTGGCTTCGGGGCGTAGTGGTGACAAGGGGGTATCAGGGGTAGAGGAAGGGGGGTCTGTAGAGAAGAGGGGAGAGTCGGAAGGGCCCTTGGAACCCATGGGGATCGGTTGCGGCGCGGTTCCCGACTTCCAGCCGCTAGAGAACAAACGATGGACGATCACCTCGAAGATCCACCCCGCCAGGGTAGAACTCTGTGGGTGTCCGTTAAAGAACCCGTACATCTCCCGAATGTGTTCGCTCTCCCTCAAATTCATCAATTCCATTACTTTCCTCGCGATCCGAATAGATTTGAAGTCGATTGCCCAACGATCGGAGCCGATCCGACGCCCCTCTGGTGGAAGGGGGAACACCGCGATCACCCGATGCGAGTATTCGAAAGCGATTCCACAGTTCCCAACGAACGATGTGACGATACCTTTCAGCTGGTTAAAATCGAGCTTGTTCGCCGCAATGGAGTGTTGACTCCCCAAATCATGAACTCCAAGGATGCCGTTGTACACATCACGAGGGATGGAGCCGAACTCTTCAACAGCATTGCACACCAAGATCTTGAGTGCCTTTTCCGTATCAGCCATCGGGTCCAGTGCTCTGAAGCCATCACCCCTCTCGTCGAGGTCCTCATTCTCCTCCTCCTCCCTCGCCTCCTGGAGAACCTTCCGTGCATCATCAATCGCCCAGTCAAGGTCACCAGGGGGCGGCTCAGGGGATGAGAGCGACTGCTTGAGTGCCTCCAGGAATCTGTCGTAACGAGGGTGAAGAGGTAAACTGTAACAAAGGCGGAGGACAGTCAGCAACGAACTTCTATCGAATGACATGACCGGAATCGATGACAGAAAGGGAGAATAAGCTAAAGACGTACCCTTTCACCAACTCTTCCACATTCCACAGGGGCATCCCCAACAGAGAGGCACTGTTTTGCTTCATCCATTCCTTCCATCGTTCGGGGTTTGGAGAAGTCGCTTGGATCGGCCATATAGCTGAGTTACCTCCCAGCGATACCCCCTGGCCCTCGTAGTCTCCATCAATCAACGCAAATATGGGACAATAATTCATCCGCAAGCGTAGGGGAACGAGGGTGAGGCCTCCACTCCCGCTTCGAAAGTACACTTCGCCGCGGTAGAAAAGGTAGATCGTAGGGGCCTGATACAGCAGTACGACCTGACCGGCTGAAATCAGCCGTGCGAGCATGAACTTTAGGAACATTGTTTTTCCTGGACAACAGGCGTGTAGGTGAGTTGTCGGACGGGGTGTGAACCTGGTCATAGGGACGCACCAGTGCCGGGTTGCCCAGTGAGCACAACCCCTCCGTTTGCCCCATCATCAGCCTGGCGGAGACGCAATAAGCGATCGTACATGTCGTTGTATGATTTGGTGACAAGAATCCGGTTTTCCGATGTTTTGGCAGCGTGAAAAGGTAGAAGAGGCAAGTCATCTTCCGTCCCGAGCTCTAAAACGTAGGGGAATTCTTTGAGGAACCTGGAACTGGCGGAGCTCTCGAGCCAGTGCTGGCAGAATTTCTGCCACACAAACCCTGCTTTCGTCCACTTTTCCTTGTACCTTTCCTCCCAGATCCAGTTGGGATCTGGAAGAGGTGATTAGCGTTGATACATGGTAGATGGACGCCGATGCGCTCGCCTAAGCCACGAGTCTCCTCAAGCATATTTTCTATCGGGCAATCGGAGGGAGGAGAGCTCTGCATGGTGAAGCAAAGGAGACGAACGGCGGACCCCGAAATGTCCCACGACATGTTTATCATCCGCAGTCCCTTGGCGGGTCTGCGTGACGTGACCTCATCTGTTTCGACTGGGTCAATCATGCTGTCCCAACGGCAATTGGTCAATTTTCATATCTACAAAGCATTTGCGATGCTTTTGGTCAACTTGTATGTCGCTTTTAATGCTGCGGTTTGATCTGCGCTCTCGGCGGTGTGACCTTCGTCCACTCAAGTGATAAGTATAAATCCTTTCGTGCTCTTGCAGTTTGGGCCCCAAGGAACCCACTCACCTCTCAAAATGATCATGACTCACCCCTCCGGCAGCTCTGTAAAGGTATGTCCTCCCCACCGTTCCTGGATGCCTGAAGATCATACTCATACTATAAGCGGTAGCGCCGGCAAGCGGCATGGCCCACGACCGGTTATGGGTCGGTGACCTGTATTACTCGGCCAGCCTCGTCTTTTTAGGGCGTTCGCCACTTTCATCCGCCAATGCTTTCCTCTTCTTCGCCTCTCCACTAGTCTGCATCGCGGCAAGCATTTGCTTTGCGTCATGCCTTTCGCTTTCAGACCCAATTTTCATAACCGTTTGTAATCTCAAACATTCCAACCGCTTGAACTCTTTTCGTAGGTCTTCTGAATGTCGTCTCATTATCTTACCAGACTCGAAATCACGAAGGACTATCAAACCCGTTAATGACGTACTCCGTGAAACCATCACGTATGGTGACTCCGTCCCAGAACACCCTGCCAGATCAACAACGACTCTGCCCATCGTCTGTCCTTGGGCTTTATGTGCCGTTATTGCAAAACCCGGCTCTATGGGCACCTGCTTCCTCTTAATGACACACCGCTTGTGCGACGCATTGTGCTCAAACTTTATTTCCGTGACATCGGGCAGAATCGGGAAGTGGCGTTCACCCAAATGCGCCATCTCCACGGGGTCGGCTCCAGGAATCTCGACGACACATGACTTTAAGTACCGACGTCCTTCGTCGTCACAGGAGTACCGGATTCCTCTTAGATATCCCCAGCTCCCATTTACCACTCCCGCACTGACGTCAAAATTCTGGTTTATCGACACAGGCATACCTATCACCAGCGGTATTCGCCGTAGCCGGTGTTTCGTTTGTCCGGAATGTTGGCTCTCTAAGTTCTCAATCAGCGCCCTATCTGTTATAACAGATTTCTTATGCGTGTCGACGGCGTGATACCAGTGTAAGTCCGTTCTCGTCCTCTCTGCGAAAGCTTCAGTCGCCCTGACATTTATTGCATCCCTCATTGCGTTGTTCGTGACGATTATCGGCGCCGCACGCCATTGATCATCCACGGTCAGGTCTGCATTTCGCAATAGCCTGCTCTTCAGCAGTCCATAATCAGTGTTTGTGCAAACACCGGAACGCAGCCGTTGTAACAGATCAACAAATTGCTCATTTTCTGAACCTGTCTGACGCATTGTCTTATGTAGGATCACCACTGTTTCCACAGAAAGCCAAAGCAGCTTCCCGAGTACTTTTGCTTGCGCTCGGTTCGTGCTCGCAGATGATAGGTTACTTGTATCCATATTTTTGTATAAGCGTATATCACCGATTGGCGGCAATTGAGCGAAATCCCCCGCAAATATCACATTCACTCCACCAAAAGCGGTTGTCTTTCCTTTCGCCTCCGTGAGTGCGCGACTGATGTTATGTAAAAATTCGCACCCAATCATTGATACCTCATCGACGAATAGGTACTCTACTCCGTCCCACATAGCGGCGAGTTCCCTCTTTCCTTTCGCACTAAGTTGCCGCCCTGACTCGTTCATTTGTAGCAGGGCATGTAGTGTTGCTCCACCAATATTTCTGGCAGCCACCCCCGTGTATGCAGCCAACCTGAATCGTCGCGCCTGGCTACGTAGGCCGAAGAAATCACGCAATGCGTTCACCACCCTTGATTTACCCGTCCCACCTGGTCCACCAAGATACATCAGCAGTTGATTTGGCTTCTCCAACGTCGTATGGTTCGCCACGATTTCAAAAGCTCTCCTCTGCTCCACGTTCAGTGTCCACTTTTGAACAACTTCCGCGATGATACTGAGTGTATCACCTTTTGTAGATTGGTCATCCGTTGACCGTACCTCACTTATACTAATGTCACCCCGTTCATCCGTCTGGGTGTACTCCACCTTCGAAATTCCAACAACGGCTGTGTCAGCCCCATCCTCCACCTCGGTTTGTCTCGTCTTGACTTTCCACGCAGCCTTCCTACTCTCATATTTATCCTTCCACTCATCCTCCAGATAGTCACTGTCCGGAAGAGTCAAACCCACACCATCACCAACATTTCGCGACTTCGACATATTCTCCCCCGTTTGATACCATCCAGCTCGTTCAAGTTCTTGCAGACACTGTTTCGTCTCCTGCTTCATTGTGTCAGTTCTTCGGGAAGACATTCGGTCGATTTCAGATAGGTGTTCTATCACTTCCGTCATGTCAATATCCTCCAGCTCATTCCCTGGTGGACCACCATCGTCAAACATGCCCGTACTCCCATTCTTTACACGTTGCCGGGGTCGCGTCTGCATGTGGTCATCCCTGCTGTCACGACATTCGTGAAGTATCTGCATGTTGTTAATGATTTGACCGTGCCGTCTTTCTATTGTTTGCTCAAAATCGTTATATGTCCCTTCCCAGCTTTCCCCTGCCGTTCGCAAATCAGATGGCTGACGCCACGCTTTGAATAAGATCAGCATCAGTCGACAGTATCGAGCATAAACTTCCGGACTGTCCCTCCTCGGGATGCCTGGTCCTATTGGAACCGGTACGACATCATATTTTCGCAAACGAACAAATTTTCGATCACATTCTTTGTGTCCAGCGAGAAATCCGTATCGAACAATTTTCTTTCTTCCTCGCGTCGGCTTCTCAACAATATCATCATCACTGTCATCATCCGAGTCGGTACTGCTATTATCGTCACCTTCCTCCGGGTCTGTGGTCTTTGTTTCCTCGTGATTTTTGGTTCTCCTACCACTTACTTTTTCAGTCTTCGCAATGAAATCCCATAGGCACAAATCGGACACCTCTTCCGGCCTTAACGTGTAGTCAGACACTTGATCCGCTAATTCCGTCACATTCCCACTTTCAGTTATGGATATCGAAACCTCCTCTTGATCATCCATCTCCAACGGTGCGTCTCGGTCTCCCGTGTCTTCCTCTTCCCCCTCACTTACATCATCATCACATTCACTACCATCAGGACCATCAGCCTCGTTGTTAGCATCGTCTGACTCGATTGGATCATCACGATCCACGAGCCTCTCAAAAGATGGCCAGTACAAATTGCTGTATGTGTGTGAAGTGAAGTGGTCCTCATAATCCATCAGGTATGACGCCACTTGTTGTGCAGACATTTCCTGATGGGAGATCATCGCATAGGCACACCTTTGCAATAGCCGTTTTGACTTGACCACAAAGTCGTCATCCCCATCATCAATTTGTTCGCACTTCTTGACCGCGAGTTGAAGTGCGGCATACGCAACATGAGATTTGAGTTGTGATTTGGTGATGTAGTCCGTGATGTAATATATCATTGCCTTTGCAGACTCACCAGAACCGATGAATTGGATATCCATATTGTTTCTAACCGCCTCTAGTATTGTCGCGTTGAAGTTGTTAACAAGTCCGTCTAGGCACCGGAGCCAAACATTCCCAGTTTCAGGATCAATGCTACTTTCGGCCCTAAAGTTTTCTTCCTTCAAGTCAAAACGACACGACCTTGCCTCACCAGGTTTGTAATATTTGTAGCATGTGTGTGTGTGATGATGTCTTTGTACACGTTCCGTCAGCCGATGTAAGTCTTTCATCCTCATCGCAAGTCTGACGTCGATATCATCAATACCAAGGTCTGGTCCTCGTAAACTGCAGGGATGTTTGTTATCCATGGGACTCGACGCATCCGGAGTAGGATCCATAGGAACAACATTCGTGATCGTATCATCAAGGTATTCTAACAATCTTCGTCCCCAGTGTGGGTCTTTTATCACACTCTCTCGGATCTCGTTTGGATTCAATGCCCCTTCTATCCAAATCAACATGTGGCAATGTAGGCTCCCCCGTCCTTGTGCCTCAACACAACCGTAGTGCGCTTTTATCGTGCCAAGTATCCCGCCATTGAGGTTTGTTTCATCACCATTTTCTCCAAGTACGGCTCGAATGAACGCTTTTAAATAAATGTTGAAGAACTTTGCCCCAATTGCAGGATTCGATGATACCAATATTGATTGTTCCCAAAACTTCGGAATCTCGTCTTCAAGCATCCTATCAATATCAATGTCACCCTCAGAAAGGAACTTCACGATGGGGTTGTGTGTATCGGCAGGATTGATTGTGATGTAAAAACTTGGCATTCCATGTGTCATGGTTAGGGCCCGAATTTCATTCCTCATGGCGACGCGAGACGCAGATGAACCCGGCACCTTGGATGTAACAAGGTTGACTTCTTTCATGAGACGCAACACCCGTCGTTCCTCATCGGTCTCAGCTACCAATCGTTCGCCTTTTTCTAACCGCTGTAAAATACCACTTATTGCATCTGAGGAGACGTTCGAAAACTCTTTGGCAAACTTCGCAAAATACGATTTCCTCACTTTTAAGCTTGCATGTAACAGCAGGTCTCGTCGTTGTAAGATATTAAAAGCAACAAAGAGGAAAGAATAGTGCTTCTGAAATCTCCTGTCTTTTAGTGAGAACAAGTATTTAACATGTTCCTTCAGGGAGATCGCTTTGCAACGTTCACGATCCTCAAAACCACCACAACCGTAGGGAAAAAGGGTAGGGTAGAGCATCGGGAACAGGTTTACATTAAAGAATTCATTCATCGGTCCAGAACCATGTCCGATTTGTATAAAACGTCTCCCTTTCGTCTTGACATGATGTATCGCAGCTGCTGTGAGTTCGGCTGGCGGTGTATGCGCATCTATATCACTGACCACGACACTCTCAAAATGTGTCTGATCCGAAGAAGGCTTTTCCAAATCAGGCAGATTGTCGTAACGTGATATTAAGGTATCCTGGGCATCATCGCGGGGGATGTGTTCAATATGATAGGGTAGAACATCCTCGTCAGGCAATGATCGCAGATTCTCTTCTTCAATTCCAACATCTTTGTACAACGGGTTGTTTTGTTTCAACCACACCAGCGCTTTGTAAATTTTCTCACGACGTACAACCAGCGGTTTCGCTTTCGTACGCAGCCAGTCGGCCGTCAGCGCCGTACTGCCTACAAAAACGATACATATGAATGTAAGTGCCTCGTCAATTGGCGGAGGAAGCACTGTCGCCAACTTTTCCGGCTGTTGTGGATAGATGATAGTGTGCCCCTTTAGCCCGCGTTGCGATGGCTGTGACGTGGATTCCGTGTCAGTCTCTTGAAGTTTTACAATCCAGGACTTTGCCCTCGCTCGGGCAATCATACACTCCTCAACCATGGTGAGATCCCTTAGTTCGTCTGGAATTGGTCCGAGGTATAATCGGTTTGCCAGGGAATGTTTTGGCATACTATTTTTTCGGAGACTCCGCAGACATGAGGTACATATGTCAAGATAGTATGTCCCACTATCCGCTTTCGTGACACCGTTCACATCGAGAAGCTTGTTAGCCAAAGGACCGGTGGAAAAAGGCGTGGGTGGTGGTGTAGCATCGCTGTCACTCCAATGAACATCGGGTGCAGACAAAATGTCGATATCAATTTCCGTGTGAGCTTTTCGTTGTCGTTCCTTCAATGACAATTCACGTGCACAACAGCTGCAGGTGAACGTGCTCAATGTAGCTGAAGACGTCATGTTCCGGAAATCTTTGATAAGCTTTTCCTTTAATTGTGGCGGTACTAACTTTGGCCAATTTTTTCGTATCTCTTCATGTTTTTGTAAACGTTCCATTCGCTCATGTTCCGCGTCTGCGTCTTTTACCTTTCCGACCTCGAGTATTCGTATGTATTTTTTCAACCGAGACTTTAACCTCTTTTTGTTGTCCGTGATCGCATAGTCAACACCATGCAAATCTAGAATCTTCTGGAGTTGACGGGTGCTTAACACATCCTGTATACATTGCAGGACACCCACCTGTGTATGTATCACATCGTCTAACGAAGGTGATACCTCTTTCATAATGTGATCACAACCTGGCGCGACCGTTTCGGCACAGTTACCGTGCGTAAGGTGTTCGACAACATTGTGAATCAAAGCTTGTTTTTCATCACTTTGGTCAGCTGCAACGTTGTGTGCCATACATGTTCCACGTATGGTGTCTAGTGTAGACGAAGAACCCAAGTTATGAAATGTCTCTTTGACGGAAAGGTTTGCCATATCAAGAGCTTTTACCAAAGAACGACGATGTGCTGCAAGCTTTGACAGCGAAGACCGTCTCTGACTCGTCGCTGACGGTACAAAGCCGAGCATGCGGCACATGCGTATCAGACTTCCTGTTGCTAGTTTGTTACTATCTACCCACTCCGACACAAGATCGATTATCCTTATCGCAAACGACTGCGGCCACTCCTCCCCATGGACAATGTCTTTACACGCCGTACCTTTTTCCACCACACAGCCTCCGGAAAATAGGTGGTGCAAGAGTGCCGCACGAACACCATCAGCCGTACCGATAGGGGGGGAAACGTTGTGTTCCAAAACGATTCTTGAGTAAGAGATGAGTGGTTCATCCGTCATGCAATTCCGGATCAAATCAAAGATCAGGTCATGGTTATAAATGGGGTCACGTATGGGGTCACGTCGTGTCACGTTATCATCGTTTGGTGGATTCGAGAACGTTTGTTTGAACGAAACGTCAAGAAAAATTTGGTCATGGTAACCAGGTAGAGGAACATGACCGGTTTCGGAGTTATGAAAAACTCCACCACGCTCGTTTGGCATGGGAGATTCTTCATCAAGACCCTGTGAAAAACGGTACTGGTCTCGTCGGGCGTGTAACAGCGAAAAAGGTAAGAAGGTGTCTACTATGCAGGTCAGTTGGCGTGCGACACGAAATGCCCGAAATTGCATACCATTTGCTATCCAAGTGTGCCCATCAGTTAGACTACGGATGGTCTCGGGCGAAGGCTGCCCAAACGTGTTGTCCTTCAGCACTGGCCGGCATTTTGATACCCAGTCAGCACCAAGGACGACGTCGCTTTTGCATGTAACTGAACAGACGAGGCAGAACTCGTGCGAGGTATAGTAACCCCCCACGGAAGGGACTGACAGACTGGCTCTTCTGTGATTGCGCCCAGACTTGTCAAGGATAGGGTTAATGTTGTTTTGGAATAGGAATGCCTCCGAGACGAAGGAATATGGTGAAGTGGTGTCGACGGTGATATTCGCGGGGTTTCCGTCAGTAATTCCAATGAGACGGAGGTGACGCATAGCGTATGTGGCAGGTTCTCGATAGTGAACGGTAGGAAGACAAGAAAGAGAAAAGGGGCTCGCGTCTCGACCAATTCAGCCTAGGGCGTCTGTCTCCTCCGAACAACCCGAGTTCGCCTGCCAACGGCGCACCTGCCTCGCCAATCGAACCGTCCGGAGGGCGGTTCAACGTTATTAACGGCGAGGTCAAATCAAACGTTCCACACGTTACGATATCAACGTTCAACTACCATCTACCTCCGTTGCCCATTGTGGATTGTTGGGCACAACCCAATATCCAACCGTTCAACCACCTCGACCTCGCGGCGACCCCACCGTTGCGGATATGTATAGGTGTCGTCGTGATCCTCTCCCCTTGGTATGGCGTCGGGGGACTTCTCCGTTTGTATCTCTGAACGGCACAAAAGCAGTTCGTCGCGAAGGTGCTTGCTGAGCTTCTGGTTCGGCATCTCTTGGTGGTGCCCCCCAAGAAGCGATACGCTTAGACTTGCCCGCTCGCTTAAGCGCCGTCCCGGCCATCTCGCTCACCTCCTTGGCGTTCTCCTTGACACGGGTTTTGCGAGTGCCGATATCTGGGAAGGGGACGGTTTCTCTGACCTGCACGTCCCGACCCTCCGAACCGTCTGGTTGGACGGGGACAGAAGTCGACGGAAGTCCCCCAGATACCGATCCGACTTGGACTTGTGTGACGACTTCGAGGGGGCGAGAGCTGGACGTTTAGTGACAGCCGGTGCCGGAATTTCATCCAGAGGAGGCGCAGCGAGGGATGTCATAAGCCGTTTCTGAAATTCTGCGTGTCTGCATCAGCGGTGAGCATGGCAGTCCACGCGTGAAACCGCTAACTTCATCGAATCGAGATTTGAAGAGGCGACCAAGGCCGGGGACCGGTATGATAAAGACGATCACGGAAATGCCTCCATGATAGCGTCTCGTCTTTTCTTTTCCCTTTTTTTCGCTGTTTATCTGGTTATGTCATCGGCTCGCCATCAGTGCTCGATCTCCCCTTTGTCGTGAGGACGTCTCTACGAACAAACTAAACGCGTCGTACTGATCTGTGCCATGTCCTCACGCGCACAATCAGTATAGGAAAACATTGACTTCGTTTTGAATGCGATATTTGTACAAATCAGTCACTTTTATGTATCCAGTTCCTTATGCTACCCTGTCTGCTTTTAATATGATGCTCAGAAGACCTCTCCATCCACCTCATCATCGCTGCTCTCAATTGGCTCCACTTCCATTTCGGACAGTCTGGGAAGACGGTCGATTCCATGAACCTCGTCAGGATCAGGCGAACCATTGGAATGAACGCGTCCGAAGGTTCCTCGAGTACTACCACTCCAAGCACGTTGAGATAAATACCAATCATCCCAGCGATTGCAATGGGAGCAGCATCTGCCGATAATTTGCCCTGTTTCACGGAGAAGATGATGGTGACAGTTGTGCCACGTTTGACATTGCCTTCGTATTTGTTCGCCCAGTACCTTGCAAGAGAGAAGTTGTTACGTCCGTCATAGACGGGTACTGTCATGAATACATCAATCTTCTATATGTTAGAAAGGGACACCACGGAAACTAACTTTCGTCGTTCTTTGATAATGTGGCACCCTCAATCGGGGCATGGGTTTTCTTTCTTTCGTCTGGAAACAACTTATAAGGCCCACGGGAGTCAAACATTCCGGTGCCGAAAACGATCCCGTTCTCCCACGAACGAAAGTGGATGGTTTTCGCCCCGAACACGTGACCGAGTACAGCGGTAAACCTTGGCCACGAGTGGAAGAATGGCTTGACGCATATCTCACGCATTCCGTTGCCGCTGTTTGAAAAGAACGTGGTGACCGCAGTGATCGACGCGACAACAAACGAGTTGTGACTGTTGGAAGTGAGATATCCTTTACAATCTTGGAACTCGGTTGGGTCAGCAACGGCGACGTTCACGATGCCTCCAGGTGGTGAGGTAATTTGGACAACGTCTT
>Ga0307510_10005878_pt1 | contig 14631 bp, 7 predicted proteins | sample 12_EM_MG_FD_207224 | JGI IMG/M metagenome (GOLD analysis project Ga0307510, IMG submission 207224) | Populus trichocarpa ectomycorrhiza microbial communities from riparian zone in the Pacific Northwest, United States - 12_EM | ecosystem: Host-associated > Plants > Roots > Unclassified | place...
TAAAAAATGTCCCTAATTTTTTTTTAATTTTTTTTTCTTTATTATTTTATAAAAAAAAAAAAAAAAACGCCGGGCACATTAGAGGGAAAATATTATCAGAAATTTACAGAGGGGCCTAATTGAGAAATGAGGTAATTTTTTGGAACCTAATTGATAAAATTGAGGAGTTTTGTATGCAATTGAGGATGAGTATTTAGATTAAGAATTAAATTGAGGTTTTCTAAGAAATTAACTAATTCAGCTGACTAGCACGAACAATGAAAGCAACCTGCTCCTTGTATTTTTTCGGGGTAAATTGAGCGGGGGGGGAAACTAGCTGGTTTTGGCGAGTTTCCTGATTCTTTGGCTGAGATTTTACCGGTACTGATTCCGATGGTGGACTCTCCGGATTCTATTAAACAATTCCGTCCTATATATCAACCTCTGTAATGGAACTTGTAAACTTATCACGAAGGTTTTGGCTGATAGAATTAATCGACCTTTGCTTGAAGGCATTATTAGTCCTCTTCAAAGGAGCTTTACTCCTAGCCGGCACACTAAGGACACATTACAGAGGTAATGAATTGTGTAACCAAGTCTTCCTTGTCTATTGTGTCGACTGGGAAAAAATCACCATGAACGAGGTATCTGTAACGGGATCCTCTCTCCCCTTACCTGTTTGTGCTGTGAATGGAGCGGCCTTTTCTCAATCAAGTCCCATGCAGATTTATGCAAAGCAGACTTTATATGGTTAAACAACTTCTGCCATATTTGAAGCTCTTTGTTGATACTCGTCATTATTATGTAATTGTGAGTTCACTACAGGGAAAAAGAAAAAGAAAAAGGAAAGGATTAGATACCCGCCAAGTGTTCAACAAACAGCTAACGTTGGTCAGCCCAATCCATATACACTGAATAAATAGGTCCAGAATTAATGGCCTCAAACCATTTTAGCTGAATGAATGTGCCAAGTGGCCCATGTCTATACCATTCTGCTCCTTCGCTGCTTGTGTTTATAAAATTTTATATGCAATTGAATCCAGTCCAGGCTCAATGCCGAAGACAGGTCTCTCTATCACTTTCTTCTCTAACTATATTCTTCTTCCGGGCTGGGTGTGTTCGAATCGTTTCTTTAAGCACTTAGATCTAGCCCATGATTATTAATAGCCCAGAACATGATAAGAAAAGGGTTAATACAAACTTGTGATCTCTCTCTAAATTTTTTATTTATTTTTCTATCACTGTACAGGATTCCGCAGTCCATAATCAATGGTTAGATAGCTAGAGAAAACATCATTAATCAGTGGTTAATAAGATAGAAGAGCTAAATTACTATCATGAAATGTATCACTACTATATATATGAGAGTAGTACTCTACTCACATATTTACAGTGTGGCTGTGCAATAAATAGTTTAACTTCATTTAGAATCTCAAAGAAATGGAAATTTTACAGTGAGTCCAGTTTTGAATCTCGGATTCAAGAGTTGTCAAGACGACAGAAGCAAGTACCTATGGATTTATCTTTAGACATTTTGGGATTTCATTTATAAAAGGAAAGGCCTTTAATTTCTAGTTTCTTTTCCTTGCCTTTAATGTTGCTGTGTAATAAATTCCATCCCGAAGTAGCACAATAAATAAAATTTGAAGCTACAGGGAAAGAGAGAGATAGCTGGGCAACGTAATCGGTTGCCTGTCACATTCACATCCAAATGATCAAGCAAAAATGTATACATGCATTCACATTCTCAAAAAAGAAGTACATACACACATTAATTCATGCTTACATATAAATCATACATTTTACGTATACAATATTATTAAAATTATGTATTTTTTTTCTTATTAAAAATTATTAAAGAATAATATATAATCGTCTATTAAATTTCTTGAAATATTTTAATAATAATTTGGTATGATATCAAAATCTTAATTATTACAAATTAATTCGAATCTCATTATTTTTTTTCTCTCTAATAAAATTAAATATAAAATAATAATAAACATATGTAAATTTTAAATTTAATTGAGAAAATATATTAGAGAATAATATAGAAAATTATATATTGGATTTTACCTAATATTTTAAAATTGCAAGTTTAAATAATTTTTTGAAAGAAGTGATCCTTAAAAAAACTACAAAACTATTTAATACAATCAGTTAATTGTAGTAATTAACATTAATATCATTTTTTCATTTCAAGAATTCTCGAGTTCAAACCTATTCGTAATTAACAAAACAACAATGCTAACGTAGTTCTTCCTTAAAATTGGATATATATATAATTTTTCCATAAGCCAATGATATTAAAACATCAAGACGGGAAATCAACCGACAAGGAGGGAAAGCAAGGCAAAGCATAATCTGGAAGAAACTGCTAGAAAATAGACAAATATCAAACAATATACAAGATCATTAACCAAATTCGTACTAAAAATATGCAATTGAAATAATTAACATAATTAGCGAGTACTTTGTCTATAAAACATTGAGAAAAGGCATTACACAGTCTCTGAAAATAGTAACATCTCCTTTCTCTTTAATTAGCAATGTTAGCTTCCTGATGGTCATTAATGGCAAGGAATCACATGCATGTAATTCTTACCGTCACGAATAACAAAAAGAGCTAAGGATTTTGAATTTATTGCATGATAAATTACATAATACAATTATAGCTAGGAAAATTCCTGCGAAGTAATAATCAATGATCATGATGGCGAATACCCATGTGATAGACAGGGAGAGGAAGTATACAAGAAATTGTTTTCTGACCTAGAAAAATCATTCCTTTCGACTTAAGCAAAATGTCTCATTTAATTATACTAGAAACGTTTCTAAAATCATCAGCACCGCATGTATATTACCTTCTATGGTTAGATATGCTACGTTATAACATCGAATAATGCGATATAATTAATTAATTGGCTATAAGCAATTAAGTATATATATATATGGCATCTCTTTGGCAAACAAGCTAACAATCAATGGGAATATCCAAGGGACTAATAACTCACAAAGGTTATTAATTGGATTCATGATCAATGCTTCCTTAGCACATGAGCAGATGACCAACTTCTGTTAATAACTTTCATGGAGGTCTACCATAATTCCAAAGATGTTAATTACCGCTTTAATTTCTCACAACTGATTATGCAAGCAGTACTGGTTCCTGGTATCAGGTAGCATTAGCAATGCATGAATTAAGTGTAGTTTTGGATTAAATGTGAAATCGTTACATAAATTTTAGAAAGAAAGATCATTTAATTAAATTGGCCACTCACTGACTCACAATTCCCTAGCTAGTACTCCATCTAGGTCTTAAGTAGTTTTTGTGAAGAATGCCTCATGAGGCTTGATGTCATCCAATTATAAACAATTTTGCGCAATTATCTATTTGACAACGAGAGAATTGATCGGAGTCTTACCTTCTGTCCATGCAAGAAGAAAATGCAGTGACAAATAAAATGTTGATAGATTTTGTATACGAAAATCAAGAATGAAACTTTGATGCTGCACAAACATGGCTTATACGAGTTTGAATATTGAGAGATAGAAACGGTAGAACATGACTAATTCTAATATAATCTGAATTTAGCCACACCGAAAGTATTAAATACAATGCACTTACCTCCTAAGTAGAACTTGATTCATGGATTCATCTGTCATGGAAGTGGAATTCTGAATCAAATATCATGGCGTTTTCGATCTCACAGCAGACATGGTACTCTTTATATTACACCAACGGAACAGTAATATGCATATTGCAATCTTCATGAAATCCATATTAAATCCCCCCTATGAAACAGTACCAGCAAATAAGTACGTAAACCCTGTAAGAAACATTTGTTCATTCCTGAAATATAGATTTACCCGTGTGACCCATTAGCGGTCACGTCCAAGTCTAAGCTCCAGATCGACTTCGTCATCGTCAGAAACCCTCCTATTCCCTCCACTATCTTGGATATTGGCAGACCCAATTTGCAAGCTTAGACCTTTACCCCAAAGCTCTTCGTTCATGCTCAAAGATTGAGATCTTGGCCCAAGAAAATCCTGGCTACCATGTTTGTAATTGCTATATGGCTGTCTAGGGCTAGAACCTGCAGGTGGCTGAAAATACATTTCATGATTCCTTTGAGCCTCCAAAAACGGATAGTAATTTGTGGGTATACTTGAATTTGGTACCATATATCTAGGATTCTTGATTTCCTCATTGGCTTTGCTTGAAACTGATGAGGAACTTGCAAGGTTTTTGCCTCTGGTTCGATTAGCTCGATCTTTCCGATGTATGTTCATGTGTCCCCCTAAGGCCTGCGCGTTTGTGAAGCCTCTCTTGCAAAAAGAACATTCATATGAGCGTTTAGCAGTAGTTGCTGTATTGCTTGATAAATCTTCTTTGACTTGTTCTTGGCTATCATAATTTTCTTCACTTGAAGCCTCTGGGCTTCCTTGTTTAGCCGACTCCATATAAATAAATATCAAGAAATTGAAAACCTTGTTGCGATATTGACTATTTGACCAAAGATTTCTTCGCTTGAGATCAGAATACAAGGTAAAGGCTAGAGAAAGAGGAGGAAAGGGTTTTTAGTGGAATTGATCTAGGTTAGAGAAAAACAGTGAGAAGGCAACAGAAGGGAAAGGCAGGTGCTTGTGAAATAGTGACAACACAAGTCATTGGCATTTCCATTGAGACTTCTGTGTACTTGTATTTAAGGGAGACTCAATTTTGGCGTTTGCTTTAGGACTTTTCTTGTTGGTCGGCTCTTGTGATGTATCCATTTATCTAGTAAATTTTATCATCTCTCATCTCTTTTGATCATCTGTATGCTGGTTATGGGATTTTCTTTTTTTACTGAGGTTGGGGATGAAAATTCTGCCCATGTAGCTTCCATTAATCCGGTTTTTTTTTTTTCTAACGCGGTTGTTATTTACCACTCTTATTAGTACTTACAACCTTACTATTAAGCTAATTATAGTAAGTGCACAAGAAAAACTAGTTCCACATGGTCTGGTTTCCAATTTTGAGGAGGATGTGCTCTACATGACTTTTGTTTCTTTTTACAGACATGAGACCTTCCAACATATGATAATTTTAATTTACCATACAGCTACTAGCTAGTAGCTAATGCACAGGAAGCATCGGTTCTATTTGGCTTCAATTCACTTTTTGACGAAAAACGTGCCCTTTACATTTGAAGGTATGAAATGAACCTTCCACCATATAGGGTGCCTTGTTTTCATGTATGAGACACAGGCTGATGAAGTCTCAACATTAGACATGAATGACAATCTTAATCTTACAACCCAGAGGAGATGATAATGCTAATACTATAGGAGAGGTCCAGCTAAACATCTAGCCATTGAAAACAATTGCTAATTAATGAGAAACCGCGTGGAATTATATTGGAAAAAAACCCCCTCTTAGGTGCTATAGGCTGCCATTATGATTTGCTCAAAATGTGTATGGTCTTGCTATAATTATAATATAATCCTAAATTGAAATCTATAACTTACAAATCACTGTCTTTTTATTGTACCTGCATGGCTACTTCAATTCAATGTTGTGCGACTGTCTCCTTTTCATTGAATCAATAATTATTCATATAAATATCCCTTTTCCTTTCACCCCCAATATATGGCGTAGATAACTTGAATACTGCTAGAAAGGGGAAAAGAGAGAGAGAGAGAGATGGCATGTTAATAACATTAGCGGGTATAATATATTGCATCAAATCTGACATAATTGCCTAATTCATCCATGGTAATAGAAACTTATTAATATTGTACTGGCTCAAAGCTCGCTCGTTCAATTTTGATGCATGTCCTAGTTGATTTCCACATGCCTCATTTCTCCTTCATCTCGTGACTTTGCTAGCTAGTTTCAACAAATAAACATTTATAGTAATTAATAATTACTTAATCCAAAATCAAACGAAAGGGAGAGAGGGAGCTTGCAGCTCGATAAGAATGAATTGATGTAACTTAATACTCAACTTTTATTGGAAATTAACCTCGAACATACCATGTGTCTTTCAATGTGCTTACTTGATTAGCTGTTTCCCCCCTTCTTATTAGGTAGCTGGTTGTCATTCTTTTAGGATAGAGAGACGGCAAAAACAACGCATTGACAGTACTTAAGCTAGCTTTGACCATGTCCTTTTTTTTTTCCTTTTTTGTTAAAAATTTCTTACCATGTCCTAGAAATGACTTGTAATTTTTCATGCTTATGTATGTGATCTTATATACTTATGTATTGATTATAACTGTAATAACTAATGATTAAAATTAAATGACAAACAATTTTTGACAAATGGAAGAAGGTCATCAATGACAACAACACGAGTACTGTAATATCACTAATTAGTGCCAGTTTATTTACAATTAAGCTTTTGAAAACTTTTTGACCCAACAAAACACGATGTTCAAGCTTAATTCTATGAATGGAAATCTTATTTAATCACAGGCGACGTTTCAAAAAAATAATGACCTTGAGTGGATTAAACGTAGAACTTTATTTTGTTGTCTGGTTTGACCTTAACAGGTCCTTAATAGGTAAAATTTGGCAAACAAAACCAAATTGAACATATCTTTATGCTTAAGAGAATTAATAAAAATGCTTTCCGATAAATTATTGGTTGATTCTGGTCAAACTGACTGGACTTGACCGTGAGCTTATGATAAATTTTCAAATTGATTTTATCTTGAACTTAGCTCCAAATAACTTTCCAACTTTCTTCTTGTTTTTCTTTTCTTTTCAATTTTTATAAGCCAAACATTACTAAAAAAGCACCACAAAAGTTTCCAAATTTCTTCTAATGACATGAAAGAATGATACTTCTATAATATATTTCACCATGAAGGCCAATAGTACTGCGTCGCGTTTCACTTTTCTTTTTTTAGATTTTCTTGTATGATCTAGGCAAGGGATACCCATTTTTTCCTTTTGCTGTTGATAGCTTCCATTCATAAACCTCTAGGTGCATGTTGTAATCCTTCCTTCTTACATCTATCGATTGATTATATGTCTAATATAAGGAACGGTCTTTTCTTTGGGATCAAGGAGAAGAAAGGGCAAAACTTTGCTGTCATAGCCATCAAAATGAATTCCCACATAAGCGCATGACAGTAAGGTTCTGGCTACATGCATCATAAACAATTCTAAATCATCCAGATGCCTTGTAGTTGTATTTTTATGAGATTGTCATTTTGCTCCTTGTCCAGATTTACAAGTGAAGTTTTCAACACGTTGATGTATTTACTTGTTTTGCTTTTAAATTAAATGGTGCCATCTCGTTAACTTATTCAGTGTTGACATGTTATTGGAGTCGATCTGCTCATCCAGGTTTTGAAGGTCCATTTGACATTTTCTCAATAATATTTTCTTAGGGCTAGCTGCAGTGATATTCCAATTCACATATATTATTCCCAAAATGGCTTCGTCCCAAAAACTATATGCAGGTAATCCTTCTGCCGACAAGAGACCTGGACTTAAAACTTTGGGCCTTAGAGTGATTTTTATTTTCATAAGGTTTGTCAAAAAGTCCCAAACTTGAATAACAAAAACTGCGAAGTCCCAATTTCCCGTTTTTCTCCATAATCTCATACATCCGCTGTGTTCTAAGATGATGTTCTAGACTCGTTGTAATATTATGTGCTAGGATTTTTAGGAGAGCTCATTTAAATTTTTATAAAGAAAATAGATTATACAAAGTTTTTTTACTGCTTGTATAGATCAAAAGGAGGATTAAAGACAAGATACATCAGGAGATTTATAATTGATTTTTTTTATAAGGTAATTAACGTTTAATTAAAGAATGCAATGTGTTGACTATGGTTTTAAAGTTAAGTAAGATTAATGAGGGGAGAGGGGTGGGGGGGTCACTTTGCATCCTATAAATTAAAAAATAAATAAAAATAAAACATTGATAGCATCCATTTGACCTCTATGGTGAAAATAACAACTGGGTGTAAAGAAGATGAGACTAGCCTGCAGTGACACGGGCCCGAACTGCAAACGATGGGCCCATCATGGTAGTCGAAATCGGCATAATCCATTTTTATTATTTTAATTTTTGGTAGATTACCAAGTAATTTAGACTCACGAAAGCTCGCTCAGCCCATTAAAGGTCTATAGTCATACTTATATTGGCAATCAGCTGGAACTTTCCTCGAAAGTAAAACTCAATAAAAGTTATTTAAGTTGCAACAGGTTAAACTAGTTTTTCAAACTTCAAAATCTCAAATTTAAAGCCTGAAGTTTGAATTAATGTTAGATGGATAGACAGGCTTTAATGGTGATGAATAATTATTAAACTCGGTCCAGGGTTGACCTAGTCAAGAGACGAGGTCTTAGGGCATACGGGTTGACCCGAGTAAACCTGGAAATTTTTTTTAAAAAAATTAAATTTGAGGTTTTAATATTCTTTATAGAGAAGTCTTGAAACAATACACGTGGATGTAAACTATATAAAAAAAAATATGAGATATGAAGTGTATTATAGTTATTTCATATCGAAAAGTTAAAAAATAATCTATGTAAATATAAATTATAAAAAAGAAATGTGAAGTGTAACCTACTTATCTCATATAAAAAATTTAAGGAAGAATTAATGTTGATGTAATCATATATAATTATCTCACAATAAAAAATTAAAAAACATGTGAATTTAGACTATAAAAAAATATAAAGCATTAAATGTAATATAGTTATTTCAAATAAAAAAAAATAGAGGTTATAAATAATTATCTCACATTAAAAAGTTCAAAAAATAATTTATATAAATGTAGGTTATAAAAAAAATATGTGAAACTAAATATTTATAAATTAATTTTATATTTTTTGAATATATATATATATATATATATATTCATTCATTCTAGTTATGTTGGTAACCTTGCACCCTCGGGGTTGGCCAAACCAATTATAAATTCAAATTTTATTTATTTGAATTCCAGCCAAAATCCCAAGTCACCTGGATTTATGTCAATCCGTCACGCCATGTTGACTTTCATAACTATACTGTAAAGAGACAATCATGCAAACATTCTTCTATTTCATTGGATGATCAACTTATTAACAAAAAATTATACACACACACACACACACACGGGTCAGAGGCTCAGAGCTAGGTTTTCAATTTGCTTTCATCTCTGATATACACACACGCTACCTCACGGATGTGAAAGCTATAAAATCAATAGCTTTATTTGGTAATTTAAAAGGGATTTCGTGAAACGTGCGGTATTAAGCGTTCCGAGTGAATTAATTGTTGCTTCTTGAAAAGCTTCGCTTCAATTTTCTAGGAGGGATCGGTTCTTCTTGAAGAACTAGCAGTGATGTAGCAGGTAGGACCAGCTAATGTAAATATGCAATGCACAGTACAGAATCTGCATGGTTGTGGTCATATATATAGTATATATAATATAATCACACTTGCAAAAATACCTTGCCATATATGCAATCCAATGACTATATTTCCATCAAGATACTGATGCATGCTGCATGTAGGGTGCAACCATACCAGGGTTTAAATCCTACTTCGATTTTCCTTGAACTTTTGGTTAATAACGACACAGAGAAAAAAACACAGATCTCGCGTGCCCATATTGAACCCAAGTACGAAAATTATTGAAGTGGTGCTTCAGGTCGAAGTGCATATGTTCTTGAAAGCAATGCACGAGGGAGAAGGTGTGAAATAAAAGAAGGGTCGGGATTCGGGAAGATTGATCAGAGAGATCGATGGTAATGTGCGCCGACTGGGGAAAGGCCTTGCTTTATGCCATCCCCTCCACTCACTTTCACTAAAATAAGCACTCAGGTAGCCTCTCCTCTATCTTAATGGTCTCTACTCCTTCCTCTCTATTTTCACCTATCAGGTGTGGGGAATGGGGGGCTCCCTTTAAAAATACCCGCATTTCAACTAATTAAATGCTATCCCTTGAGGCATTGACCCTTCATGGCTCTTTTTTTACCATACGTATTTAGATGTTATAGTAAAAATTAGGTGACACTAAATTTCTAATATTATACAAAAAGAGATGATATATTACTCGAGATATACCTGTTAAGAGGACAAATCAAGCTCATCTACAGTTTCTCATGTGTTATCTTATCGTTTTTGACAAATTAGTTAGTTCTAGAAGTATACAAACTGTTATTTGTTGTATATATTGACCCAAGCAAAACAAGTTCAAGGCACATCGGCCTCATTGCAGATCATAGGAGGGCAAAAATTTAGCTGGTTTACAAAATTTAGACTTAAAAGGAAATTATCATAAAAAACCAAAAAAAAAAAAAACTAAAATTTTTCCTTTTGAATTTAATTGATTACCAAACAATATTATTATAGATAAATTTTTTTATCGAATAAACCCATCTAAATATTTTTGTATTTAAAAACCCCTAAACAATTTTTTCATACTAAAAAAGCCGCATATCTAAATTCCACTTAATACCTAACCCATTTGGATTTTATATGATTTTTTTTCTGAATTTTTAAATATTTCAATGGGTTTAGAGTATAAAACTTATTTACAGCTTGTATATTACAATATTATGTTGACAATATTAATATATAAAAAAATAACAGAATGGGGTTTTGATAATTATATATATAAACAATTTATTTTGAGGAAGTGAGCTATAATTTGTCCTGCAATTCTTCAGCTCAATGCTCAATTCTCAGCACAATTGAAAACCAAACCACATGATTAGTCCGGTTGTCATCTAGCTGGGAAATTTTATTGACCGATGAAAGAAATTAATAGTGACTTTATCTACAAAATGAACGGCCATGGTGATGCAGATCGGTAGGCCAGAGTTGTCTAATGCAGAGAACTGATTCTTGAGGGAAAATTTCGAACACAGTAGCTAGGCATAATTTGTACGTCGACCAACAATCTGGCCCCATAGTCTAGCGTGAAGTCAGAATCTGAAAGAACTTGTGCTATAAGGGTAATGATAAGACCTGGTGCGGGGGGTGCTATCGTTCTGAGGATCCTCAATCACATATCATCAGTATCTTACTTGACAGAGGTAGAGTTTGTAAAAGGTACATTGTTTTAAGAATTGTGAACATGTGGTTTGCTTCAATTCTTTCCGCTTTCAGAATGATGAGGCACCCTGGAATTATAGCCGGTTCGTCTGGTAGCAAAGCTCAAAAAAAAAAAAAAGTAGAAATGTTAAAAGAAAAAAATCCCAACGCTAGCAACTCTAAGCTGGGGCCGCAACCCCAAATTAATGAGTTGTAACCAGAAGAAAAAAACAACTAATCATGGAAGAATAATGCTAAATATAAAAAAGTGACAAAAAATACTCTTTTTTTTAATGTTTAACATTACTCATTAATTATATAATTCCCTCTCTATCTTCCTATCAAGGAAAAAAAAATGAAATTTCCTAAAATGTTAAATCTATTAACAAGTAATCACTAATTTGCTTTTAAAAAAAAACAACATGAATCATTAATTGACTGCTGGCCCATTTATTGGACATATCTAATGATCTGATATTGATAAATATAACGAGAACTTTTGACAAAATATTTATAATAATTCTCCATTTTTCATGCATTTCTATCTATAAAAAAAGTGTTTATGTAGACTTAAATCTTTTATGCTCATACAAATCTTGACAGAACCAATATTTTGAAAGTTTGCCTCTCTTTTTTTCACATTATGATAAAAAATTTAAAATGGAATTTAGTGTACATTAGAAAATGATATTGCAAATGGGCCTCTGATAAAAGCGAGAGTTGATCATTGCGATTATGACAACAAATGACTTTTTACAGCTACACTAACAACACCCGCTCAACGCGTCTTAAGGATGTTTGCTCTATAGCAAGGCTTTGATAACCTAGCAATATACAAATTCAAACACATAAATTGACAAATTGCACTTGTAATCAAATATACCAGCGAACGATATGTAGTTTATTTAGCTTATCCAGGGCTCCAATACATGCAATATACACACTGATCGAACTAGCTTCTCCATGATTAAACGAATTCACTCCATGCAAGATTAAGCCCTCGAGGATGGAGGAAGGTAAAATACACCGAGGATAAGCCCAATTTGTCTTTTACATAATCCATTTCTCAGAGAGTTAAGAGAAATTGTCAGCTAATCGATTAGTTTTGTACTTGATCCATTTCCCAGAGAGTTAAAACAAACTGTCAGCTAATCGATTGAAAGCGAAGGTAAAAAGGACATAGGGAAGTGCCTCGCTCATCACCAACATGGATAAGATATTTATGACTGTACAGTAAAAAAAAATTATATCCAAGGACAGTAGGGGTTGGGTGTGGGGGATAGCGGTGTCTAAGTGCGAGCAGTGTCTGTCTTGACTAAAGAACCATATACAGTAAGAGTTTTAGTCTTTTAGTTGTCTGGCATGCTCTGCGCTGACCAAAACCTTGCATTCTGTTTAAGGAAAACCATCATACCTTTGACGTCCAGACAATGTCGGGAACATGCAAAACCATCAGAGATTGGGAAAAAGAGCGCATCCAAAGGCTCTGCCAAAAAAACAAAACTCATCTCTCATTTGTGTATATGATATCACATGGATCATGGGTGTGGTAGTGTATTTATCAGCAGGTGATTCAACACACACATGAACGATAGAGATTGCTTACGTTTCTATCTCTTCACCTTCACTTCTCATGTAACCTTTCATTTTCATTTTTTTTCCCATCATCATTCTACTATCAATTGGTACTAGCCAAATTCGTGAAAATTCAGATTTATCAAATCTTTTCCTTTTGAGTTATTTAATGAGTAGTGTTTTTTTCTTTTTAATAAATCATTGATAATCTATTTTTCTATGTTTTTTTTCTCATTTTCACTGTTGTTTATATTTCAAAAATATCAAAAAAATTATTTTGTATTATTTTAGTATTTGAAATTACAAACTTATACATAAAACTTATTTCTAATATTAAATAAAAAGGTTTATATATATATATATATATTAGAGTGGTTAGGTTTTTTACCTGATGAGATAAGGATCTTCTTATTGAGAATGACTTTTCTTAATCATTAGATATACCAACAATTAGAAAATATAATAATATCTTAGTTTATATCAGATAATTAAATAATACAGCTTACCTCAGATAACACGTATTAGGGGTGCTAACACCTTCCCTTTACACAGTCAGTCTCCTTTTCCAGACTTTAAGACCAGTTAGGGTTCCTAAGGACTAAAATACTACTAGGTGGCGAATTTCATTCCCACTTTTCACCAATAAAGGATAAGAATGTCCTGTCTATTTTCCCATCCCATACCACGATTCTAGGAGGACGATCACTACGATGTTGCACACGTGTGATATAGGTAAAACATTTTAGCCATTTTTTATTGTTCATCATCTCACAATTCACCATGGATTGTAATAGTGATTTTTATTAAAAAAAAATCGATTTGATCCTCAAACATTTTTTTGCACAATTAAGCCCAAATTATAGCCAAATTGCATATTTTTTCGGGGTTAAAGGTTGAATTGAAAGATAGGGGACTGAAGTGATAAAATTAGGTAAAATAGATGGCAAGTATGGAATTTGTTTGAAAGGTTCATTTTAGCCCTTTATATTTTTAAGATATTCGATAACCAATCCTTATAGTATTTTAAAAAATACATTTTGGTATTAAACTTTATTTTCATCCTTTTTAGTCCATTTTTGAAAAACTAAAGTATGTAGGTAAAACACTGTAGCCATCCTTTACTGTTCATCATCTCATAATTCATTGTGGATTGTAATAGTGTATTTTTTTTAAATTCAATTTGGTCCTTAAACTTTTTTATTTTGCATAATTGAGCCCTTTTAAGACCACATTCTAGTAGGGGTGATCATTTTCGGTTCGGTTCGGTTCGGTTTTTACCTTTAAAAACCAACCAAACCGGAAGGCAAAAAAAAAAAAGGGACCCAAACCGAACCGGAACCGGTCCGAACTGACCGGTTCCGGTTCGGTTTGGGTCCGGTTTTTTAGGTCCAAAACCAGAAAAACCTGTGGTTATTTTTCTGGCTTCGTAATGGGCTTCGTAATAGGCTTTTAATGGGCTTCGAAATGGGCTTTTAGTGGATTTCTGATGGGCTTATAAATGATGTTAATAATATCTAATTTTCTTAAAAAATTCCAAAGTATATTTAATTTTTTTGCCACTGAATATTCATTTATATTAAGTTGTTATTGTCAATCTTGTATTCAATATATTTTTTACCTTTCTAATTTTTTTCTCCTTTTTTCTCCTGCTTCAAAAACATTTAAATAACACATAGTCACACATCAATAAGTTAAAATCCAAATTAATTCAAATTACAAACCAATGCCTTCAAAGGGCTTAAAGAAAAAAAAAACAAATAACATTATAATAAAACAATATTGTATACTTGTAGGAGGAATTTTGACTTGGTCAACAACCTGAGGCAAGATTGAAGTTTCATTAGCGATAAATATCAAAGATTTGAATGAGAATTTGCCATATAAATAAAGAGCACAAATCCAACAGTAGTATAGCTTATTAAGATCATAAATAAACTGGCATCATCATTCATGAAGCCCAATATTGTCAACATAATTATCTATCATAAATCAAGCCACACTTAACATCAGCACTAAAATCAAAATTGTGCATTACCAATACCTTTTT
>Ga0307510_10005879_pt1 | contig 14630 bp, 22 predicted proteins | sample 12_EM_MG_FD_207224 | JGI IMG/M metagenome (GOLD analysis project Ga0307510, IMG submission 207224) | Populus trichocarpa ectomycorrhiza microbial communities from riparian zone in the Pacific Northwest, United States - 12_EM | ecosystem: Host-associated > Plants > Roots > Unclassified | place...
GAAGTCTGCAAAGTGCATTTTCATATGTTTTCTGCCCCCCTGAGTTTGATCCTGAACTGAGTTTGTCATAAATCTTTATATTTCAGGGCTGAGCAAGTTTGTTGATTTTGGTTGTCCAGCACTGTACAGTAGACAGGACCACGCCGGGCCACAGCAACGACCAGACGCCTCAGCAGGGTCCTGGGGGTAAAGTGAGTGCCAACCCCAATGAAGAGGGCGAGCAGATACGCCGTGAGTCCATCTCCGCGTTACGACGTTACAAAGCCATACTAGTAGCTTTAACCTTCAGCGCAAGATTGAAGATGGTGTCGTACATGTACGTCAGCCATTCCAGCCCGATCGACGTATCAAAGAGTTAGAGGATGAGCTTGACAAGTTCAACCACCATCATGTCGAGTCTTCTACACGACTCCTCCTCTTCTCGCTCTACTACTCCTACCCCCTTCAAGTTCACCCCTCCAAACTACGCTAGTCTGCTGGCCTCTGAGCTCGCCAACTACCCAGACAGCGCACAACTTGTGAAAAACATCTCCGGGATCCTCGGGGCTTCGCAAGAGGCCCTGAAAGACACCCATCGCATCCACGACTTCCACATTGCGCTCCGCATCAGGTCGGCGCTTTTGTTCCTCACCAATGGCCTCACCGAGGTCGGGATCACCCCGATCATCCCTCTCATCGCCTCCACCTCCCAACTTCCCTCACTTTTGCGAGATGAAGATACGCCTATAGACGACGCAACCCCGGCAGCTCCCGCCGCCACCACTGCTCCCCCTCCTCAACGCCCTTCCCTTCCCAAGGCCAACCTGCCGAAAGCTCGGTCCAAGCCCTCTGCCTCCGTAACGACTCCCGTCCCGACCGCTCCCCATCGGGGTGACGCTGGGCGCGCCTCTGGCGGTGTGGGGGTCGCTAAGGGCAAAGTGGTAAAGGCCGTGAACTACGCGAGCGCCCCATCCCCTCCATCGCAACCCTCCTACGCAGCGGCTGCCAAGCTGCCGAAGCCTAGCCCCAGGCCTAGTCTGGTCCTCTCCCTTTCACAGTCACAGCTCTCTTTGCGAGGAGCGGCTGATATCAAGCCGCATGTCCTCGTGCCTCTCTGCAACGAGGCGCTGTCCAAGTCCCCGGGTCATGCCAATGTTCGGATTTCTGCCGCAAGGTGGAGTCCGAAGGGCAACTTGGTCGTATCCGCGGGGCCTGACAACACGCCCCTCCAATTGCAACTGGCAGCCCCCGTCCTCACCTCCTATCTCCAATCCCGGCTCTCTGGGCCGGGACACATCACCTCTAGGCCAAATGTCAGGTGGAGCAAAATTATCATCAACAGCGTCCCGACTGGAGTTACGACGGACACTGCCGCCCACACCTCCGTCGCGTGCCACCAGGCACTTTTGTTCGATAACCCCTCTTACCGCGCCCTGAAGGTCACCCAGCTCCCTTCGTGGGTGAAGCCCCCTTCCTCTTACCCAGCCGATTCCAGCTCGTCCCTATCGGTCGCCTTCGAAGACCCAGACGGCTCGATCGCCACATCTCTCATCGCCGCAAGACACCTCTTCATCTTCGGAGCCCAGGCTACCATCCGGAAATGGAGGCAACCCCCTGGTCGCCCCGCCGCCCTCAAACGTGCAACCGCCCAAAGCGACCCATGATGCAGAAGCCAAGGACAAGGGCAAGGCTCCGGCTGAGCCCGAGTTCGCAGCGGATGCTTCGGCCGCTGACAGCGGAACCCCTGCTGACGAACCCCCAGTCGCACCCGTCCCCCACTCCTCCCCTCCAGTCCGTGACACGCGCAAAACCAAGCGTGGGCGTGCCGCGCGTAACTGCTACCCCTGGCCCATCCACCTCCTGAACTAGAAGAGCCTAGCCAGCATCACCACCCCTCCCTCGCGACCACTTTCAAAATAGCCAAGGCATTTTCCCCCCTCCCACCCCCCTTCTCAAGGACAATCTGCTCACCCTCACGCGTATTCGGCGACCCGAGGTTCCTGAAATAGGGTAATACCGGTAACGCCCAGCGGAGGCGTCTCGCTGGCCACAGCGGACCACCCTCGAGTGGGCGCGTCGATCGGAAGGATTCTTGGGCTGGTTCCCTTAGGTGACGGATCCCCTTACATACAGAGTAGCACGGTTCACATGTTAGGTTAGGGACAATAAACTAGCAATTCAAAAAAAAAAAAAAAAAGAGCTTGACAAGTTCCGTCGTGTATGTTTCCTCATGACTTCTTACACACTCCTGAGCTTAGTCTTGCATAGCGAGCAGAGGAGCAAAGCGCCACGATACTGGCTCTCCGGAAGGAGCTCGAAAAGATGAGAGATCAGGAAGCGCAGCGCGCCCAACAGGACGAGGAGTTGCGGGTCCTACGTGAACGTTGTGAACAACTCGAAGAGGAACGGACTTCGCCTGTGGGTTCAATTTCGTTCATATCAGTTGCGTCATCTCACCCTTCTATAGACCGACTCAGAATTTGTTGAACAGCTGCTCTCGGATACGGAAGACGTCGTTTCCGGGGTATCTGACTTCTCTCTGCGGTGCAGACGGGTTGTTTCTTTGCACAGAGAATACGGGTGGGTGGGGTGTCTGCGAGAAAGTGCGCTGTATCCTAGGAAAGACTGTCCGAGAACATCGTGCTGGAGGCCGTCATGGCTTTGATATTTTTTCATAGGAGGCATTATTCGCATCTAGTAGTTTCTTTCCCGCATCACATTACATCTATGATTCATTTAATGCATGATCTCTGATCTCTATCTTACATGAGAGACACCCGGTGGCCCACCCCACCCGCGTCAGGTGGAAGGGGCAGTTCGCCGCTGCGATCCGAGACAAATGCGTCATATCTAGTAATGGAGATGAGTGGTCTCAAATGTCAGCAAACTTGGCTATTAACAAGGGACGTACATTCTAGTCAAGCGCACGATCTCCTCGGCGGAAACGGACGGTCTCGTGGTCTTCAGTACGCACCGGAGATGTTCGTCACGTATCTCGTGCTACCGTTCATGAAAAGCAAAAGAAGACATCAGAATTCTGGGATGGTGTACGGCCAATAAGGCAAGCAAGATGTGTCATTTTTAATCACCTTTGGACGATCCTCGGCTACCTGTGCGCCTGAACTTGCTCCCAAGCCGCGGCGTTGTGAAGAAGAAACAATCTGGCGCAACTACAAGTCCGCGAAAGAGCCAAATTTAAAGTCAGACTCCTTCTGCGAATGCGAAGAAAGGAACCGTTATTTATTTCCTCACCCGACACTGCATGGCCATTTGTTCGGCACGTGACTTGACCGTGTTCTGCGCGGACCCACCGAAAGACGTGTACTCGATCGGAATATCATCGTTGTTACTGCTGCTGTCGCCGCCATTGCTCGAGGGTGCCGAAGTCAAAACTTCGCCCACACTCGCATGCACGACCTCCAGGTGTGCGTTGTACAGCAATGCCTGCAGATCCGCACCCGAGAAACCCTCCGTGGCGTCTGCGAGGTAATCAAAGTCGACATCAGGCGACACGGGGACCTTTCGTGCGTGGGCCCGTAAGATCTACAAAAAGAAAAAAGAAAAAAAGGGGGAAGGGGAACGCGAGGGGTCAGAAACGGCACATAAAGAAGTGGATTGCCCTACCTCTTTGCGATCCTCTTTCGTAGGCATGTCGCACAGCAATGACTTGTCGAGCCGCCCGGGCCGGAGAAGAGCAGAATCAATCAGGTCAGGACGACTGGAAGATGACTGGTTGTGAACGACGGCCAGAGTGAGAAGGATATGGAAACACCCTGACCTGGTAGCAGCAAGAACATAGACCCCATCGAGGCCCTCCGCGCCATCCATCAATGTCAGAAGCTGATTGACAACTCGATCTGTTACTCCGGTGCTGTCATGTCCACTGTATGGAAAAGGGCAACGTGTTCGTACCAGAATTGACGAGAGGGAGGCGAAGGCAGCACATACCGTTTGGGCGCGATCGAGTCAAATTCGTCGAAGAACAGCACGCATGGTTTGGCGGCACTAGCCCTCTCGAAAATATCCCGAACCGACTTTTCGCTCGCGCCAATATACTTGTTCAGAAGCTCTGGGCCCTTGATGCTGATAAAATTCAAGCCACATTCCCTCGCAGCTGCTGAGGCGAGTAGCGTCTTCCCACAACCAGGGTAGCCGTAGAGTAGAAGCCTGCGATCGAGGGTTAGGCACAACGAATATACTGAACAACAGTCGATCACGTACCCAGAACGCAGTCGCAACGGAGACTGGGCGAAGATCGCAGCGTATTTCGTTGGCCACTCTAAGGTTTCGCGTAGCATGCGCCGCGTCTCAGCCAAACCTAGAGCACGATCAACTTGTAGGTCGCATCGCATCCAATTTTTCCGCACCTCCGATGTCGGCCCATTCCACTGTGGACTTTTGCAACGGAACATCCCTCAACGAAAGAGGCACAAAGTCAACTTGAGCGGCTTTGAAGTCCGCCGTGGTCAGGGCCACCTAGGTGCACCATCTCAATACGACAGCACCACAAACAACTTTTCAGCGATTTCACCTTGTCGTTTTTACCGGACGATCTGACCACCGCTTGGTGGACAGCACGCGCGACCAAGTCTTGCAAGTCCGTGGCAGAGTATCCCTCCGTTTCTGTTGCCAATGCGACGAAATTCAGTGGTTGTTCAACGTCGATCTCGAGGTGACTCGCGGCCTCGACCCTCCGTTGCACCACCTGTGCAAGGATCTGCTTACGCGCATTCTTGTCTGGGGGCTTCAGATGCACGGTTTGTTTGAACAGATGCGAGGAGCTAAGGAGCGGATGCAACGCAGATTGTGACTCGGCAGTTGCGATAAGAATGATGCCAGACATGTCAGGTGCAAGTTCGTGAGCAGGGGCAGAAGAGAAGATCGACAGGACGATCTCGGTAAGATGCCGCGTACGGAAGGAGTCGGCGTGCTGTTCATCGTGCGTTAGAATGTAGAAGAACAGTAGGACGAGCCAAGCACCTCGAGTTCCGGTCCTAACAACTTGTCAAGATTATCGAATATGAGGACACTAGGTCGATGCCACATCGCCTTGTCTAGCCAGAACTGGAATTGGGCGCGCAAGGACTGGACGGGTTTCTCCGTATAGCGAGAAAGGTCGACATAAAGTGTGACTATCAAAGTATGATGAGGCAGCCGCCGGGTGCATGGATATTCTACTTACAAGCGTGCACATGAGGATCCCACTGTAATGCCTTTGAGGTTGCTTGCACGACCGAAGTTTTTCCCGCACCCGCTCTGCCCGTCACCAGGAGAGCCGAAACTATAGTCAGGTCAGACGTTGTACGCCGTATAACAGAACAGAGGACATACGTCCAGCCACCGCACCGGCTTCGTACAGCGCAAACATGCGTCTACCAAAGTCGTGGCATTTCGTGAGTAAATCATCCACACCAGCCAGCGCATGAGCGGGCGGAGTCCGCCTGTGTTTGCCGTGGTAAATGAGTACGAGGAATTGCGCGAGTGAGCTGCGACACACGCACAGAGATGGAGGTGTATCTATTTCCAGAGGGATCTCAGTTGATCCTGAGCCAGCCGAGATGATTAGCCTGTACAGACGGCCGTGAGTTCGGGTTACCATGCTTCCCGTGCCTATAACCTACTGGACCACATCCCAATCCTCCACCTTACCAACTCCTCCAATGATAATCATCTGACCTTCTGGCACACCATCTAACCCGATGACCCTCACATGGCCAGACTTTGATTGCTCATCTTGTTCGTCTTCTCGCTTCACAGCCTCACCGGGGTTAAGCACCTTTGCAACTGTGGGTGTATCCGTTGGCGTCAGGTTTGCGGCATTCGCAGTTGGATCTGTTGGAGGGACAAGGCGCTTCGTGTTGCCAATAAGGATCGCATTTGGGTCCGATGGAAGTAAACCTTCCAGTCGCGCAGCGCTGAGAATCTGTTTAGATACATAAATAACAGATGTGAAGTTTGATGGAGTGGGTAAATCGTGTGGCAACACAGAAGCAGGTAGTACGCGGAGCAAGATGCTATGCGAACGTTTTCCAGAGGAAGGAATTTTCGCCGCCGGATCGGACTTCCCACCTGGGGCTTCTCCATTGACGAGATGCTTATTCTCGGAGTTTTCCTGGCGGCGGGTCTTTGGCGCGACTGAGAGCTCAGTGTCATTGGCGAGCAAGACAGCTTTCGCAGAGGACGGTTCGAATGAAACTGGGATGGCCTCAGCATCACCGGGATGAAAGAATATGCAACCACGTACGGACACGTAAACGAATGCGAGTGCGACCTAGCACCCAGACATCCACCTCCTGGTTAAGTGGGGCGACGCGGACCTGAGATAACAGTGTGGACTCTACATGTTCTGCATGCAATTCCTGGGAGAAACTGTTTAGGAGTTGTTTAGGTGTTATATTGAACACGCATACCAGTATTTCCCAGTCATCTGGGGTGAGAGGTTCCGTGGCCACAGACTTGGCTATGGGTAAATCATAAAGTAGCCCCACCTCAACCTTGTTGGTGTGAGCGACGAAGAGAGGAACAGAAGGATTGTTCATACCACGTCTCCTTTCTTGAAACCAAGACCCTCCGCATACTGTGGATCAATTTCTACTGTCTCGAGAATGTTGTCGGAGGAAGTGGAATTGAAGTGGGCCAAGGATGAAGCAGACACCATGCCTGTCCACCCAACATATGCATGGAGTTTCTTTCCCTCTAACTCGGAAGACGGTGCGGTACTTGTGAGAAGGATGGCGACATGTTGCGGACGCTATTGAACGGGATACGATTTGGTTAGTGTGCAGTGGAGAGGAAGAGAACGACGGACTTGCGATATTACGTTCAAGTAGAGGGCCAAATAGTGATACTGGGAGGTTTACCAGGGAGGATTTGAGGGAGAGAAAGTGAAGGCGGGCTTGCCTGGGCATTCCACTCGGACTTTGCACACAACTGACATCGAGGCCTGTTGCCCTGTATATTAACCGGCTATTCCGGACCGCCACTGGATTGATAGTCTGACAAGTCCCTCAAGCTTGAGGGAGAAGACTCGGACCTCGATCATCATGATCATGACATATTCCCATTCCTCTCAAATCGTAACGCAACTCACAACCTATGCGATCAGCATTGTTCCGGATTGTGGACCGTAGAATCAACTCGTCGATATATACTCGATATATTCTGCCCAACCGGAGCATTACTGTAAATGGTGGGTGGCGTGGTGGCGAGCGCCCGTGAGCGGCATGGGTATCCAAGTCCTTACTGCCCTGCCAGTGGCACGCTACCCCCTTTGGGCTCGGCTTGACGTCCGAGTGTAGTCGTGCATTGTCCCTCATGCCCATCCGATCGCGACTGCGAACCAATGGACCATTCCGACAAGTCCGCTACTGGCCAGTGTAGGGACCAGCACGCTTTGACCATTGGCATCCCGCCCGTGCTACAAGCGCACAAATTGTGGATTGGTCGGTGGCGATGAATGACCTTTCCACAACGCAGTCGGTGGGGCCTTCCAAATCGTCGACGACGTTTTGCATTTGGATCCCCGCCATATGATTTGGCACCGGGTGCGAACGCTATAAAAACGGCCCACTAGCTTTAGGTCGCTACACCCACTGTACGCCCCCAACCTCCTGCTTCACAACACTTAGCACAATCGATCTACTACACAACTTTTCAGATGTTTCTCTTGGATATCTTCACTGATCTTTCTCGTCCCTTCTGGAACGTGCAACCGCAAATTGAGGATAGCGATGATGATGCGGTGGGTGATATATCTTTCTCACCATCCTTTGTTACTAACGCTTCTGCGTAACACAGGACGATGAACTTATGCCTTTGGCGGATAATGCTTCTCAAGCAAGCCTATCTGACGACTTGGAAGCTAATGCCGATATTCCCAATGCTGTGGCTACTCCCAACACGGATTACTTGCCCACCCCTCCAATCTCGCCATACGCCTCATCCCACCTTCATAAGCTGTCCATGCCGGTTGACGACCTTGCCACCAAGGTCTCTAAGGGACACTACGTCCACCGCCATACAAGAACATCCGCCCGCCACAGCGCATATTCACTTCCATCGCTGGGACAGCGACAGGCATTCAAGAGGCGTTCCCCCTGCAAGAAGGAGATGTTTGTAGAAGGCCCCCACCTTCCTTCTGTCCCTCTTGTCGAACCAACCATCGTCTCCCCTACCGCTGGCCTCGTTCTGCCTAGTATGCATGTAGAGGTGTCTCCAACGCTCTTGAATCCAATCGAGACACACCTTTCATCTCAATTTTCTGCTCACTGCAACGTCACGGAGAACCCCAGTACCCCGACGGACACTGTCCTGACGCCAACGCCTACCCCCCATGGTGCACTCCGCACCTCCCAGGAGAGCGGTTTGACGATCAAGATACCTGGCCTCGTAGATCGCCTTGCCCTTCGTCTCCTGGGTTCGTGCAGCGTGACGGAACAAACAGAAAAAGAAGAGGACCTGGACGATTCATCGCTCGGCGGATATGCTCCTTCGGAATCCTCTTCCGAAGATGACATTGAGGACGACCACAATCCCGCTTTCTACTCTTCATCGTTGAGCCCTGACCGGACGTCTCGCCGCAAGCTTCGCCGCGGTGCTGCCGCGCCGTACCACCGCGCAAGGGGCAATTCAAAGCGCAAGATGTTGTGGGTGGAAGCGGATACCCCGACAGGAAGCGAGGTTCCCGACTTCTTGCTCGGGCCACCCACTATGGGACATCCCCATACTCGAGCTCTGCGCTCCAAACGTCTATATTAGAGCTCTCCCCAACCGTTTTTATTCTCGTTATTTCTTGCGCTCTGCTTTCTTATTTTTCTGTATACCCCAGAAAAGCTCACGCGCTGCTGTTACATGCACAGTGAGAGCGCTTTCGTCATTCCGGCGTTAAGCCATTCCTTGCTGTCCATTTCATTTGCATCGTGTTTTTTTGATGGTTAGTGTCTGCTCACTTATACCCTTGTCATATTTCTTGTCCGTTCACGTCCTCCGCATCGCATTGCTTTATTTGTACAAAGATCACTTCGAATCAAAAGCAACACTCCCCATAGATTCCAAGCCTGACGCTGAAGCAATCAATTAAGTCTCAGTCCGTGCCACTGGAAAGCTCGAGGGCCGAGTGCCGGGTAAAATTTCCGATCTTAACGGCTTTCTTTAATTTCCCCATTTGGACCGAGACCGCCGTGCTCCGAGTGATTGATCATGCATGACCTTGACCATCTCCTCAGGCACTTTGAACGCTCCTTCGTACACTACATCAGCGGCTGTGCTCCCCGATTGTTCAATTGTTCTCGTTGCCCCCCGACCACGCAGATTTATGGTCCTCATTGTTCTCCAAGTAACTTGACTTAACAAGCGCAACCATTCAAAAATGTGGGCATCGTCGTCCATCCGAAACTGTATGAAACCGCGTCACGGCGTCACCGTTTGTTTGATCCACTTTTACCTGTGCTGTGTGGAGTGGCGCATGCCCTCTTTGTCCTAGTTCTGAATAATGTGGTCGGGGTGAGTCGGCATCGCTTCGGCTCCACCGTTGTCACCTTTTGTTCCTTCCGTGCCCCCGTCCCGAAACATACGCCCCGACAATAGCGTAAGGTAACCTGTGTCGCCACATTGTTGGTTAAGTTCTACTTCAACCACCACATTCACCTTTACTATTAGTTCCACTCCTCGGGTACTTCTCTAGTCACGATGGCTGCCAGGTGCAGCTCCGAATCCATCCCACTCTCATCAGTACCCAGCGGACAGGCTATGACACAAGGATATGAAATCGTGAGTTACCGTCAGTCTGGTGCTGCTGTATCGAAACCGGTGAGCGGCGCTACTCACTTTCCTCGCATTTAAACACAGGGTCCACACACCACACCCCTCTACAGCGTTGACCACAACTACCCTCGGAACCCATCCTCAATCGAGAGGGACCTCCTCAGCGTGGATTACCTCCCCCACCTTCGAGTCACAGAACACCTGATCGGGCACCCGCCCGCAAGTGCATGTTCCACTGGTCATTACATCGCTAGCCCTCTGCCTTTCCCCGAAGACGCACCCACTAACGCAATGTCATCACTACCACCACCATCGCCACCGACCCCATCGTCGCCACCATCATCGCCCGACCGCCGTATCCCGCGCGCATTCCACGGTGTCGAGCGGCGCCAGCGCTCACGACCTTCACGTGGTGGCCCAGATTACTCCTCGAAACTGACGCGTGCCGGGCGCGCCGCAACGAAGACTGCTTCCTTGCGTCGTGTGACCTTTACCCAAGAGACGCACCAGATCGCCTCTTCTTCCCTGTGGACCGCCCCTGAAGGCGCACCGCCAGCCCCCACTGCCACCGCCAAGGCCAGACGGCACCGCCCGCCGACACCCTCGCCCATACCCACCAGACACATTACAGCCCTCAGCCTCGCACATGTCCCCTATGATTGTGAACGCGACGAGTCTCCGGGGTTCGATGCCGATGTCGAGTTTGAGGCCGCGGAGGTGCCCCGGCGCGATCGTCGTGCGCATGTCCGAGTCGCTGCCAAAGAGCGCCTCACCATCGTCATTCCGGGCGGTAAATCCGAGGCCTATGTCGCTATGGCATTCGAACGGTCGTGCAGTCTCGCGGACGACAGCGGCGGTGTCCCCAGTGCCGTCCATCGCGGAATATCGTCGTCGTCGTCATCACCGTCGTCATTGTTCGCCCCGTCACCTTCTGCCGGGCGGCTCTCGCTGACGTCAGAGGACTCGGAGATGACTTCTGCGGAGAAGGGAAAGGGGAAGACGGGACTCAAGATCAAGATCCCTATACCCAACCCGCTCTTCATGCTCTCCCTGCGACTGGCCGACTCATGTCGCGTCTCGGACGAGGAGGCGGTGGCAGAATGCCCGTTCCCTGGAACACGAACCCATTTCTCTGAATCATCATCAGGATACCCTTCCCCCCTGGGAACGTCGTCCACCAGCTCGAGCTCGGGTTCGGGCTTGGACAACGCATTGATGGCATCACGAGATCATCGTCGGGATCCGGATCAGGTTCCGCTACTCGTCCGAGTCGGTGCCGGGGACGTTGCCTCTCGCTCTCATGCTACTCCCTTCGCCGCCTTAACGCCGCCTTCTCGCCCTCCGTCGCCCGAGGGCCGCGTGGCACGCCGCATTGCGCGACGTGCTGCTTTGGCACCGTACTGTGTTGTTGATCGTCTGCAAGTCACACGTTTGAGCAAGAGGCCACGCCTCGTCCCTTATTAGCCCATCCTATTAATTTCCCATTCCCTTTTTCCCACTCCCTTCCCACCCCCCCCTTAAAACCATCCCCTCTTCCTGTTGCACCTAAATAGATCCTTCGTATCGTTCGAGCCCTGACATCACGTCATGCGGGGCCGAGCTTTCGAAGGTCCACTCCCCTATACCAGCATTTGTGTTACCCCGTTCCGCACCTCGCATTGCTCTGTGCTTTCACTGTCCATAGTCACGATGCATCAATATAGTCTTTCAGATAGAATCTTCTGCATATATACGATGAACGTCAACTCTAATAGCTAGCTGTAAAGTTACAGATTGCATGCAAACCATGTGGGGCACTAACCCCTGCATAGAACCCGATATGATAAGTATAGAGTTCGAAATGTCTAATCGTCCGCCTCCTCTGCCAAGGTCAGCCTCCTATGCACCAGCTTCGCTACCATCTCGCCATCAATGGGTATCTCGTTCCCCTGAAAGCCCTCGGGATAGGCTACACGTGGCACTTCAGCACCGGTAAAGTAGCTGTATGCGGCAATGAGCACGAGACGAAAGCGCCACATCAGATCGAGACATACCTGTCTCCCCAGAACCCATAATGCACCATACCCAGAGCGCGCGCAGTGTATTCGTAGTCATGTGCAAAACCACCAGGATAGAAGAATTCCATGACTGTCGAGCGTGGCGAGGGTTTCATCCACAGTAGCGCGGTCAGGCCATTGCCATGCACCCCCATCATGATCTGTGATGGTCAACGACCCGTCAGACCCGACCGGGTGGGAAAATAAAAGGTACAGACCGTGGTTCGCCCGGCAAGGCGTAACTGCTCAAACGGCGATAGCTTGTCCATGCTCACCACGTTGACCTCATACCCGTACTGATCGCGTAGCTTGTACAACTCCTCGACCAACTTCTCGTGGTCCCGCTGTATGAGCATGCGTCGTCCCCAATCTTGACGAGAAATATACGTGATCACCGGATTGCCGCGGGTTCCGGCACCGGTGCTTGCGTTTAATCCCGTCGACTCGATCACGTTGTTCCTGAACGTGCTCCACCAGTTTGGCGAGCCGGGAAGGGTGAACGCTTCACTGGCCGTGCGCTGAGTGCGGAGGAAGTTCGCGCCGTTCATGGTTGCGGCACGATCGGCGAAGACGACGCGATCGAAGACGAAGGGGACGTCCATCGCAGCGCGGTCCTTCCAGTCGTCGGAGAACTCCATGGAAATGGAAGGGAACGCAGTGCGGAGCACCCACTGGTTCATGGAAGCGTAATCACGCCAGTGATCTGCGTCGAGGTGGGGGAAGATTAATCTCCGCGGAGGCGGCAATTCTGTCTTGCCGCTGGGGGGAATATAGGGGTCGAGAGACGAGTATGTGCGCCAAAGGCCGAATGTGAGCTCGGCAGACCAATGATAATAATGTGTGATACTATTCGCCGTTCAGTAAAAGCACTAGAATCCATTTATGCTGGGAAGAGTACTGACAATTGTTTGGGGTCATTGACCAGCCACTAAATGTACTGTTAAGGGGATATACGCCACGACTAGGCTAGTGAATGCGCGTACCGTTACACCCTGTATACGATTGGCGCCATTCCCGAAAAGTTTCTTCGCTGCACTTGTGCTGATGATGCGCATGTCGTTGTCAGTAGGCAGGCGAGCTTTGACCATATCTGGATCATTGTCGATGATTGTTCCAGTTGAGGTGATGAATTTTCGATCAGGGAATGTCCCTGGTTCGTCACTGACAAGAAAGACGGTGCCGTTGTAAATGTACATCTTGTCAATGATAGTCCATCCTTGGGAAGAGTCAACATGAGGGTGCTGTCAATATCGGACGAAGAATGCTCACCTGGCACGTGTCCAATTATTTTCGTTCGAGGAACCTTGGAGGTACCCCAAGATACTCTCGTGTCTGAAGGGAGGGTGGGAATGGTTGATGTTTTGGGTTGTGGGGGAACATCATGCCATATGGAAGAAAGGTCTATGTGAGAAAGGCTTTTATATGAGATAAATCTGGAGGAGAAAAGCAAAAGGGCTATGAAGAGGAGAAGGACGAGGACGAGCTCCCGACGGGTCGGTGCCTGATACATCGCTTGAGCGCAAGAGATGATATCGTCGACGCGCTAGACGCGCTTGGTGGTGATGGCAGTGGTGGTGTGGCAAGAAGCGGTGCGGGGTGGTTTCACCTTACGTCAGCGGGCTGTGCCTGATATCCCAAAGTAAGCGTAGCGTCAGCCTAGCCTTGAACGTCGCTGCAACGCAACGCCGGAGACTCGCGTCCTTGACAAACTCACTCACTCACTACACTACATCGACTCCGCAGCGCCCCATCGCTTGCGGCCCACTCGCTGCCCCCTTGCCCACGTAATGGCGGACGATTTTGCTCGCTTGGTCTTCCAATCCAACCCTGCGTCATCTCGCAATTCTCAATATCAACGCGCCAACGACGGTTACCCTCCTTCCGCCTCCCAGCACGATCCGCAGTTGCTCGATCCTTTTTTCGACGATGAAGACGAAGGAGACCCCCCAGATTCTACCTTTGCTGGGGCTCACCCTATGCAGGTCAAGGAGAGCGATCTACACTTGCCGAGCCAGGCTGCGCCGATGGCTGGTGCATCCAAGGCGTCTTTTCAGACCGATGACGTCCCACAAGGCTGGACCTTTGATCAAGACGACCCTCCTGCTCAACCGCCACACCCACCTTCTCGCAAACCCAAGAAGGTTTCTCGTCGGAGATGGAGGTGGCCATGGGAGAAAGAGCAGGTCTTGACCGGCGAACGAGTCGTCGCCCTCAACAACCCGGATGCGAATGCAGAGTTTCTGTCAAATTATGTTTCCACAACGAAATACAACATGGTTACCTTCACCCCCAAGTTCTTATTCGGTTAGCCCCTTCCCGCTCAGCATCTTGTCCGATGCATCTAATTTGCCCGTTTTACCCCTTTCAGAGCAATTCTCCAAATACGCCAATTTATTCTTCCTTTTCACCGCTTGTATTCAGCAAATTCCTGGAGTTTCACCTACCAACAAGTGGACTACCATAGCACCGCTCTCCGTGGTCCTTCTCGCGTCTGCATTTAAGGAGGTTCAGGAAGATCTGGTGTGTCACGTGAAGCTTCCGTTCACCTGTCCTCCCCTCACATTAACTGCTTAGAAACGATACCAATCGGATACCGACCTCAATGCTCGTCTCGCCAAGGTGCTCACCCTGGCAGGTTCTTTCAATGCGGTAAAGTGGAAGGATATCAAAGTCGGTGATGTCATCCGACTCGAGAGCGACGACTTCATCCCAGCGGATGTTATCCTCCTCAGTTCAAGTGAACCAGAAGGGTTTTGCTACATTGAAACCTCTAATCTTGACGGGTGTGCACCACAATGGACCTATCGTGTTTCGACGTGTGGCTTATTATGTTCTCAGCGAAACGAACCTTAA
>Ga0307510_10005880_pt1 | contig 14629 bp, 6 predicted proteins | sample 12_EM_MG_FD_207224 | JGI IMG/M metagenome (GOLD analysis project Ga0307510, IMG submission 207224) | Populus trichocarpa ectomycorrhiza microbial communities from riparian zone in the Pacific Northwest, United States - 12_EM | ecosystem: Host-associated > Plants > Roots > Unclassified | place...
TTACTATCTTGTAGACAATATAAAAGCAACAAATCAAAGAATATTTACTATATTTGTTATATCTCTTACATGTAAAACAATAACTATGGGCAATGGATTTTCTTCTTCTTTTTAAGAAAGAACCGTGGGCAAATGAAAAGCAATTTATTAATAAATGATATCTTCATTTATTACTTCATTATTTTGGAGATAGAATATTCCAATGCAAGACAGCGGACAGTTTGCAGACCATACATACATACATACATACATACATACATACATACATACATACATCACGTCAAGAAACAAAACACACAACCGAACACATTTTCTTTTCACCTTCTTCTCCGTCCACCTTCAAGTCCTCCACCAGCCCGTATTAATAAGAGAAAACATAGCTTGCAATTATTAGCTTAGACGTTTCTACCGGATGACGCATACAGTATCTGGGTGGCCGTGATACGGATCATAGCAAATGCCGCCTCCTAAACTGCAGACGGCTTTGTGAGGGATGCATTTAAGAAGATCAGGCTTATCCAAATCTTGTAGCATGACCGCTGTTTGAAAGGAGAATCTCATTATTATCACGTATCCGAATAAGAAAAATACCAACCCTAAAAATATTAAAAAAAAAATCTTCAAAATAGATCTTAAAAACACTCGTTGAGCCCGAGCATAACAGCACGAGCCCGTGCTAGACACAAGTGCATGGACATGATACACCTGACAGGTGTTGGGTATGTACATAGGATCAATTCAAATTTTGTTTTTTTTTTTTTATTTCTCGAATGATGTTTCAATAACAAAATCTATTTTTTTATTAATCCTATCCAACAAGTAATATTGAAGATTTGCAATTTGTTAATGGTGTTGAACATGAAGTTTTAAGAGATTAAATTGATAATTATTAGGCAATTGGGTGTGTAATGGTCACATTCTCCTCAAACATGAATCACATGGTTTTGTAGCATATTATTATAATTATATAAGAAACTCTAAAATATCTAGTGTTTTCATTGTAGTAATTAACAATGATTATATATATATATATATATATATATATATATATATAATTTAGTTCTTAAACTTTGTTTTCCTTCAATTACATCCTTTTATGCTCAAATTCATATTAATTTATCAAGAATTGTTAAGGAGAGAAAAAAAAAGAGACCAAAGTGAAAATTGAAAAAACAAAGAGACCAAAGTGTAAAACAAGGAGAAAAGGGTGGCAATTTAAAAAATAAGGCAAAAAATTCACTTTGGTCCGCTTGCTTTTAAAATTATATCTTTTTGGTTCTTCAATATTTTAAAAATTCAATTATGGTACAAAACCTTATTTTTCTAACTTTCTAGCCATTGGTTTGAGAGATGATAGAGATATTCACCAGATTCTGATAATAGAAAGAGCCTTGGTTGACACCAATTTAACACATGAAAAAGGTTAATTTTGTTATCAATGAGTTTCATTTGATAAGAGGAGTCTTGCCTCTATGTTTTTTAGTCCCCCGATTGCTTAAGATGATAGATCTAAACTTGAGAAGTTCTTGGGTTTCGAGTTAATTTGTTGTTTTTGGATTGTCTTTTGGGTTATTTAAGGGCATAAATGAGTTTGTTTAGTTTTTTAGGGTGTTTTCTTAGGTAAACAATGGTTGAATTGCAATTTTAGATATAAAACACTATCGACACGACTTGAAACAAGCAAAGTAGGCGACGTATCATATTTTATTTTATTTTTCCAAAAACCAGGGACCGCCATTCACCCCATTAAAAAAAAAGTTTAAACATGCGTGTGGGCTGGCCAAGCCTGTACGCCTAAGCCTTTTTTTTAGGCGCAAGCACATTAAGCCTTTTTTTTCCCTTCACTTATTTATTGGTTTTTTCCCCCTAATTTGATCATTCACAATTGGGTATTTATTGATTTTTCTTACTTATTTTTTTTTATTTTTTTTTTATTTTTTGTTGATTTTTAATTTGGCAACTTAATTTTTTTTGGTTTGATATTCGTGGATTTATCGTGATTTCAAACAAATATCTTGATATTTAACTGATTCTCATTTTAAGTGTATTTATTTTTTTTGGTTTGAATCCATGACATGAGTCATGTGTTTAGCTTGATAATTTTTGTTGGTTAGGAATCTAATTTTATAATTTGTTTTAATTGCATATATAATTTTAAATTAATTTAATTAAATACCTGTATAAACTTTTTAATTTACGACTAAGATTTTTTTACATGAAAAGACACATAGATCATATTTATTTTTTCTTATTGAGAAAAAACTATCCAACTAGTAGCTAAGCACGAGACACAGATAACTAGCTAGTTACCATTGGCAGCCTTCGCATTTTGCAGGATCCCATGTCCGGTTTGCCATTGATCATCTGCCAAAAGCTCACGCATCCCTACTCTCAGCTACTGCTTGAAGAAGCTTCATTGCTGAAATGACCGCGTGAGGTCTGAAGAGTCTTCACTATAATCAAAGAATCAATCACTAAACTTCCCTAAAATTAACCACAAGCAACAGCAATTTAGGAATCAATTCCAGCAGCAACAATCTCTTACCTGAAGATGCAAAATGTGTAAAAATTAAAAGAGCAAGGACTTTTTTTAAAAAAAAAGGAAATATTAAGGACTGAAGTAATGAATGGTAAATGATATTATTTCTTACATTGATCCACTTCTTTCTCCTTCCGGGCAGAGTTCTTAAAACCGGCCGGGGTTAAGAGACTAATGTTAAAGGTTTTGACAGAATCACAATGTTAACTCTATTTTTTTAAAAAAATTAAAATAATTTTATTTTTTTATTAAAAAAATAAATAATTAACAAGTTATAACCAGGTTTTTTTACTGGGTTAACTGATCAACCTAAATTTTTAACAAGATTACTTTGGTTTTTAATTTTTTAAACTTGACCCGATTTTAATTTCAAATAAGATAGATTCCGGGTCAAATTGTCAGCCGAACTAGTTTTTACAACTATGATTCGAGGAGCGTATGCCTTTTCTCGTCAGTGGCTCTCTATATAAAACGTCATCGTTTAACATGATGCCCTCTGTCTCGTCTTCCTCTCTCTCTGCGAAAAATTGTCCTCGCAGTTTCGATAGCGGACGCCATTAAAGTCTCCTTCCTGCAAGGTAATCGCTCCCTCCCTCCCTCCCTCCCTCCCTCTATCTCTTCGTTATCGCTTCATTCTTCCTAATTCGAATTTCTAGGGTTTTAATTTCACTATTTCTCGATTGCTGATGTTAGGGTTTGAATTTCTTATTGATTGTTCAATTTGACAATTCATTATTGCTTAACTTGAATGAATTTGCTCGGTGCAGATCGATATTGCTGACACCAAAAATTTGATTATAGTAGCTCTCTATCGAACTACAACAATCACCAAAAATCAAGGTTTGATCAGATTATTTCCTTTTCTGATCCTCCGATTATATTAATCTTCAAATTTCAGAATAGTCGTTTGCTTTGTTATTTATTTATTTATTTAATTGCGTGGATTTTGATCAGATTGAAATTGATTTTATTTTTTGGGGTTGTGTTTAGGGTATTGAATTGAATTGAAAAGGAGGAGGGAAGATGGGAGCATTTGCATCAAGGTTTTGGTTCATGTTGTTTCCAGCAAAGGAGTACAAGATTGTGGTAGTTGGGTTAGATAATGCTGGAAAGACAACTACGCTTTACAAATTGCATTTAGGGGAGGTTGTAACTACTCACCCTACTGTTGGTAGCAATGTTGAAGAGCTTGTCTACAAGAATATTCGATTCGAGGTACCCACCGTTTTTTCATTGCTACTTAGTAACTTATCTTGGCTTTAGTTTATTGGTGTGTGCTGTGCAGTAATGGGTTGTGTGTGTGATGTTTGATGATTGGGGTTTTTGAGACTAATGGGTTGTGGAGTTTTTGGGATTCTCTTTCTGGATCTAACATTCGATGAAAAGTAGAAGCAGAAGCTGGAGAATGTGTTTGGATTTAAATATTGATGCTTGAGAATCTTTGTAATACTAATTCACCAAGTGTAGTGCCATTTGGAATAATGGTTTCATTGCCGAAGCTGAGCATGTATTTAGTAGTTATGTACTCAGATGGGATTTTTCAAGTTCAAATCTAGCATCTTGTATGTCATGTTTGTTTGCATGTGTGAGATTGAATAGGATGTGCACCTCAACACCATCCTTTTTGTTTCACCACTTGTAGCAATTCCCAAGGGCTTTCTCTTGTAGTTTGGAGGTGGCACAAGTTGTTTCCTTAGTCTTTTGTTGAATTCCTAGCCTTGTTGTATTGATCATGCATTTGTTTTGGTCAGGGTTTTAAACGACCGAGTGAGAAACTTGGCTTTTGTAATATTTTTATTAGCCTGGGAAGGATTTGCACAATTGTGCTTGGGAACTTGAATGGAACAAAATATATCATCTTTATATGTAAATGCTTACAAGGACATAGTTACCCTGTAACGTACCCAAGGTTTCAAACATAATAATCTTCTAGCTTTTAGATGTTTGGAGTTGGCTGTTTGCCTTAACATATATGTTCTTCCATGTGCCTTTTTTTTATTGCAATGCTAGATTTTGTTAATGGGAGAGCTGGTGGTATTGTGTTATTAAATTACAAAGTAGCTATAGTGCTTACAAGTTACGCATGTTTTAACATTTGATGCATCAATAATTATAAGCTTGACAACTCAAATCAGTGGACTTTGTTTCTCCACAAAAGTCTTGACTCCAAACTTTTTGGGGCCAGCTAAAAATTCACAGAAATAACCATCAAGCAGTGAAGAAATAATTAGAAGTTTCGTAGGTTGTGAGAGAGTAGCATGTGTGTTCTTATGCCTAGTTTTTAATGCTCACATTCTCATTCATCAGTGAAACAGTTAATGCAAGGTATTCTTATGCACTTGTTATTCTGAAACCTATTGATTAGAAAACCGAACTATGGTTTCTTCTGCAGCTTATATCACTGATTAGGATTACAAAGATTACAAAGAGGTCATCTTACATCACTGCATGATGATGTTTATTAAGTCTCACTATTCTGACTCCACCGAGTGGTGCTATGTAATATGATTAGATTCAAATGTTGTCATTGATTGAACCATTAAAGTCATTGGTTCATGTGTTACTTGGAATAGATGTATTTTCCTACTTAAATTGAATTGCTGAATATGCTGTAACCTAAACATGTTGAGCCGGTATTCGCAGTTATCAGATAATTATTTAGAGTATTGGACCATTTAACAGACCTGCCAAATCTTCTTGAGTACTATTTATACAATATGCTTGAAAGAACTAATCTTTTCTCACTCCCACGAGATTTTGGAAACTCGAGTTTCATTCAATTTTCTGTGAGCTTTAGAAGCTTGCTTGATCATGCCAATATTCTGTGATGGGGTGAGTTTGTTTGTGTTTTTTATGCTAAAAACTTAACTATGCTTGTCTGCTGATATTATCAGGTCTGGGATCTTGGTGGACAAGATAGGCTCAGGACTTCATGGGCAACGTATTATCGTGGAACTCATGCTGTCATAGCGGTGATAGACAGCACTGATAGAGACAGGATATCCATTATGAAGGACGAAATTTTTAGGCTGCTGGGACATGATGATTTACAACATTCTGTTATACTCGTCTTCGCAAATAAACAAGACCTCAAGGATGCCATGACACCAGCCGAGATTACTGATGCTCTCTCTCTTCACAGCATCAAGAATCATGATTGGCATATCCAAGCTTGTTGTGCCCTTACAGGGGACGGTCTACACGATGGTCTAGGTTGGATTGCTCAAAGAGTTACTGGCAAAGCACCAAGTTGAAAGCAAGAAGAGTGATCTCAGAAGCGTTTATTTATTTATTTTTCAAACGTGTATCTGTTGTGTATCATCTAACCGTACTCAATCAATCCTGTAGAATGTTTCTACATTTGCTTGTCTTAAAGAATGTCATGTTTTGCGCAATGAAACATTTCCTTTACTGAAGAAAAGGTTGCTGTAAAATTGTTGTTCTAGCGAAGCATTGCACCACACACGTATTGCTTGAAAATTGTAGCATTTTATCAAAAATACTCTTCCAACAAATGACAATCTGTGTTAAGGGCAATCAAAATCAGAATATCCAGCAACTGCATCCTTTAGACTCCCTGGGGCCTTCAAACCATCGGTCCCATAATGGGTTCATGGGACCATTCGTTCTGTCAAACCAGAAAGCAATTGGGGTGTTTAGATATCTTGTGACAGCAAGTGGATAAAAGCATGGAAAAAAATGAAATCTTGAAAGTGCATTACATTGGCAGTAGTGGGTCTGGTATAGTCTCCACATTGTTTAGCATTCTGACAGGAACAAAACATAGTTAAGCCAAAAAATAAATGCATTCTCAACAATGGGCCAGAGAGAATCAATTGGGTTGTTTTTTTCACACTTACTCCTTGCATGCAGTCGAAGCCTTCTCCAACTTATCAAGTTGTTCCAGCTCTTCCTGAGCATAATGCATTCAGAGAAAAAAAGCCAGTATTACAGTCTAGGTCCATGCAGAACTTGAGGAAGGATATAAGGTAATTCATCTAATTTCTAGAAATACTTATGAAACTAATAAATCATTTGGAATTCGAAGGCAACGATCCATATGGTATGCTGTTATTTTCGGGTATACTTAATTGCAAGCGGATATAGTTATCAGAAGCTTTCAATGACACAACTTAGCAGCAACTAAAAACTCTTCAAAGTATGATGAGTGATTTGTTTTTAAAAGAGGACGTGAGGAAATCTGGAGAGAAACACAACATGAGAAACTCCTTCAGTTTCAATGCACATGTAACGCACTTGGTGCCTTGTTTCAGACCGTTTAATTTATGCTATATCAAAAAAGTGACAAAACTGCATGAGATGTGTTTAATTATATTTATAATTAAGTAATTAATTCATACAAAAGGTAATGTCATCAAGATCAAAACAACTGTTTTGAACAAACCTCCTAATCACCACTCTAAAAGATGCTTGTATGCAAAATGCTGATCTTATTAATTTAATCTGTGTGATATATATATATATTGTTTACAATTCCAAGTTGTCCCTGACAAATTAATCGATTAGTTAATACATTGCAACACGTTGTCATGATTGGCCGAAAAATAAAAGAAATGGTATAGAATTCACCTTTATAAACACAATAAGTTTGTCATAAAAAATCCTAAGAGATTTAACTTTTAATTTCACAGTGCCTTATTTTGCGGCAAAGCCTTGTTTCAACTATGCTTGGCAAGGTTCATAAACATATCATATAAATTGAAAGTAGGTTTAGAAATTAATCAGGGTCTGCTATAGTTAAAAATAGAGCAGGTTGGCAGAAAGTTTGCGCCATCCCTTACCACATTGTTTACACTAGCAAAAACAAATTGTAGGAGCAAAACTTTCTTTGTTTCCTCTACAACAAAAGAAACCCACTTCATGATCACAATTTATTAGCCGTGTACACACAACACAATCAAATAATCAAATAATTTGAAACATAAAAACATTGTTCTTGGAATTGTCGATGAGCCCAGAAAATAATAACAAAACAGTACAAACATAAAAAACTAACCTCTAAGAATCTAGCTTCTTGCTCAATTCGTTTGAGCTCCGCTTGTATCCTATGCTTTCCTCTGGTATCAGTAGCACTAGCAGCAGCTCCCAAAGAATAAACACGTTGCGTTATCGGACCTGATGAATCGGACCTATCTGACTCCATCTCTTAAAGCAACCAATAAATACAAAAAAACCCGAGCTCTCTTTTTTGAAAAAACAAAACAAAACAAAAGAAACAGAAGCTTGTATCACATAAACAGAAGTTCCTCGTATTAAAAGCTAAACCTCTTAGGATTTTGGATGCCAAACATATTCTATGCATAAACAGTGAATTTTATACCATTTCTTTTAATAAGATGAAAATTCCGTATAAAAGCAGCATCTTTTAGACTGGTGACAGGTTGTTAGATCAATCACTGTTGCTTTGATCTCAATGAAATTACCTGATGTATGAAGACATCTCATGCATCACATTAATCGCAAAGTGAAACTCGAACGAAGTTTGATACACAAATATCAAGTAAACGCACACGAAAATCTTTAGAACTTTTCTGTTTCGACTTTAATTCTAGAATTACAGAAATGAAATTAGTCCACAGATTCCTTACCACCAAAAACTTTCTAAATCAACAGACTCCCTAACTCATCTCTTCGAACATCAATTCCTATAAGTAAATGCACGCCTATGATCAATGACTGACCGATAGATGATAGATCAAGTAGGCTGAACTATCACAATTCACAACAATAAAATAATTGCTCTGATTGCTAACACCTCAATCTCAATAAGACTAAAATCACTTGTGATCATCAATAACTTAATGTGATCATAAAGAAAATAACAGCTTCAATTAGCAAATTTATTAAGCTTTATTTACTTTCTCATCAACCAAACAATCCATAACAATAATGAAGATTAAGCGATTGTGAATGGTCAAGTTGAACAATCAATAGGAAATTCAAACCCTGAAACGAGCAAAAAAAAACCCTAGAAATAGACGAATAACATGCAAAGAGGAAGAAGGAAGAAAGACGCGAAGAGGGACTACCTGCACTTGCAGGAGTCTTTAATGGCGTGCACTACCGAAGCTACCAACACCACTTTTCGCAGAGAGAGAAAGAGGAACAAAGACCGGAGTGAGAATGAGAGCAAAGGGGCATCTGCTTAGACGATGACTTTTAAGACAGCCACTGAAGACAAAAAGCATCGGCTCCTCGTAGAAGAAAAGGAAGTGCTCACTGTTGTTGTTTTTTTTTTTTTTTAAGAAAGTAAGAGTTCTTTAAATACTCTGACTTGACATATTTATTTTATAGTTGTGTTAAGTGGGGTCCATTTGATCACTCATCACCTTAGTCCTTTTCTTTCTTACTTCTGAAAATCAGTCCTTAATCTTGTATTTCTACGTACTTTGATCTCGAAAAAGAAATTTGTTACTGGCATGGCATGTCTTCTCATCCTTGTCATAGAGGGTGCTTTAATTTAGGTTCCGGTAGACATTGAACTTGAAAAGTTGTTTGATTTTCATTGCTTAAGCATGCTTTTCATCTCAAATTATGATAAAAACTTGGGTTTGATAGTCTATAGCTTTTTTAAATTGCAACCATAAAAACTACTACAATACGAAACAGACAACACCAGACCCTTAGCCCGCAATTGTTGTTATATGCGTGTGCTTAATTTTAGTGATGAACTTGGCAGCAGATAGACTCCACAGTTTGATGATGAGCTTGCTTGAGTGCGCAGGAAGAGGGGGCATAGATGAAAGAAGAGTAGGATTTCAACATGCTAATTAATCAAAACAGAACCTGGTGGAGGAAAAAAGAGAGAGATTCTGCCATTCGTTGGACCTGCAAAGGATTTTCAACCATGTAGAGCAATTAACATGATCATCCTCATTGTTTTCCTGTGGCTGAAATGGTGATAGTGCTCTCCCTCTTTACACTGATTTGTGAGTAACACTTCTGATTCAACCTTCAAGCGAAATTTACGTTTTCTGCATTGGTAGTAGAGAAACCCTGTTCAAATTCAGTGTCAGACCCGAGTGGCCTTAAAATGTAGCATCCTGGATATACCGAAATTGCAGAATTTATGGATTGAAGTTGAGTACGAGGGTTAGGAGACACAGGTTTGGATGCATGGTGGAAACTTGACATGTCCGAATAAGGAAGACAGGATTTTAGAAAAGAGTCTCAACCATAAAAGTTCTAATCTTAGTTTTGTTACTGAATAAATTTTCTCCTTAATTATTTGTCTCTTCACAAAGGATAATAATTTTTTAAATAGGTTTGAAATCGACTTTATATATATATATATAAGGAATGACAATCAGAATCCTTATATAGATAGTAGAACTAAAAACAAAATGTGAAATTAACATTGAAAATCCAAAATTAAATTAAAAATAATAAATAAATAAAAGATGCTGTACCTAGCCCGACACAGCATGACAGTGATATAGTTCTTCACTCGTGGACTTAACGTGGATTCTGCACTGACATCTCCATATTTAGAGCACAGCTTTTCTAGAACAGGGCGAATTTCCGAGGGATCAATTTACCCCTGACATTGACAACCTCGAAGAATAATTAGTGCTAGAATCAAGCTTCTCCATAAAATGTTCATATGACTTGTCTGCAAACAGGGAAAGTTTTGGGTTGCTATTACTATATTCTCTCTGGTCATTGGATGATGTCTCTGTGACGTCAGTTGTCTCCCTTCCAGGAGCAGCTAAAAGACGATCCATTTCCATATTTTCATCACCACTGAAAGCAATTATCAAATCTGAACATGAGAAAAGAGAGACTTCACTATCCTTGCTGTGGTCATTGGAAGATGTCTCTCCTGCCACAGTTACATCCCCTCTGAAAACACCTTTCAATTCTACGTTCTCATCTTCATTGCAAGAGCTTAACATACTGCCATAATTTTCAATTCGTACAGTAATATTGGATGATTGAGATGAATGACAGAAAATGATGAAGTGATGAGTGACGCCGACGGAAACAAGACACGAAGACAGCAAGCAAAATAAGTTGTACTTTATTTTGAATATTTTCTCTCGTTGTAGACTTGTAGTCTGCCTCTTTTTAGTGGTTTACAACTTGCAAAATAGTGAAATCAGAATCCTAAGTAAAATAAAAGAAACAATATAAAATCTAAAAAAAAGATAAAAATCAGAAAAATAAAAGGAAAATAACAAAATTGATTAAACAGAATCTTTCAAGTCTAATTTGAGGGTTTTAAAATAACAAAATAGCTGATTTTTTTTTATACTGTCCTATTCTCTACGGAATCACCTATGTCATTAGACCTGACAGTGACAGTAGCATTCCCTGATTCACCCTAGCTTACTTTGACAAATGAATGTCATCAAAGCTCACTTTTCAAAAGAATACAGAGCCAAAATCACAGCTTTTAAGCACATAGATAAGCAATACAAAGGTAAAATAATACACTCTGAGACAAGGAGGAGGAGACATACCAGTAACAGCAAACTTGGAAGCGCTAAAAGGGCGACACAGGACTCTAGAGTGCACAAAGCTTTTGTACTCTTACCCTCGAAGCCGAACGCCTGAGAAAAGCCTCAACGCTGAAATGGATGATAGCGGGTGATGGTTTACTGTGATATCAGGCGCAAGGTGTTCTGCGTGCCCGGAAACTGTCTCGTTGCTTGTTTAGTTTCCAGTATTTTAGCGATTCAAGATAGTGTAGGAAGTCAACAAGAAAGTCCTCAAGAAGCCACTGCACAACAACCTTATAGCATATCTCTATAATAGCACAAGCAAGTTTAATCTTGCTCACAGATGACATGGAAGGAATAGATGGGATGAATGAGATACTCCAGTTCTGTAGTCCAGTTGTCCAGAGTGTAATGGGCCTCAGAGCGCAAGAAACCGCAGTACAACGGCTTGTTGAGATCAATTTCAACACCCTCTTCAAACGATCAAACACTTTAATCTAGGCAAATAAGCTTACAAAAGCTAATGGTGATATCTAAGGCGTAGCAAAACTATCTCATGACAATTCAGCGAGTGAAGGCTTAGGAGACATTATTGTTCAGAACAGAGTTGCCGGTGCATAAGCAACAAGACAAGTATTATTATTAGAAACAAAAAGCATTATAGTCCCATATGGGATGCAAAATGGAAAAGCATACAATCAAACAACGCTTTGATGAAGTCGCTGGATATTGCAACTGGTGGAACTGTAAGAGTTGGGCAAGACTATGAGAAGGTCATCAAAGCTAACGATCATTTCATCAGCTGGGACTTGGCTCCAAACTTTGAAGACTTGTATGCCAGATATGGGGATATCAGTGCTGAATCCACTTTACAAAGTCCAAAGGTGAAGATGTATTTCATCGTGATTAGAAGCACAAAAACAAATAAGACAACAACAAAGTTTGACAAAAAAGGTTAGCTTAACAAGAACCCTAATTTCTAGCTTTATTTTTTAGAATAAAGTCCGATATATTACTTCTTTCTGAGAGGTTTACAAACCAAAAACCAACTATAACCAAGAAAATCATAATCCCTAAAAAAAGAAAAAATAACAAGAAATTCAAAAATCATATGAAATCCTGAAAAATCAAGGAAAAATAATAAAATTATCTCAAATAATATTTTTAAGGTGTAATTTAAGAGTCTTTTGGAGGAGGAATAGCACAAGCATGCAAACTCCACTATAAAACTGAGTCTCGAATTATCTAAAAAATTTGAGCTTGACTTTTATATTATTAGTCTGGTGTGATAAGGTTTTCTATTGAGCGTAACTCTCTCCTGGTCCATTGACAGCACATCATCTTCTAGTTATGATAGATCCCCGTTTGATGCTTAGAACCTTTTTTTTTTTTTTTATCTAGCCCGGCTACATCAATGATGTTGTGTCTTAATCCATTGACAGCACATCATCTTCTAGTTATGATAGATCCCCGTTTGATGCTTAGAACCTTTCTTTTTTTCTAGCCCGGCTACATCAATGATGTTGTGTGGAAAAGTAAGAAGCACGTGCGCCACAAGGGTTGCTGACATTTCGAAAGATCTCCCGTTCAATTGGTGGAAAAACTTGAGAGCCTTTCAAATTGCAGGTTTCAAAGTACAGTTCCTCTTGAACGGTTGGAGTTACACATGCTATTATGGTATTCAAGTTAAAGAAAACAAGAAGCTTAAGGAAATAGACAAAGAGATCACAAAGGCCTCTAAACATACTGAGGAATACGTTGAATGAAAGGCGTGCTAAACTCGGTAGGCAACGGAAAGATTTCCTTCACATTGTAACAGAGGAAATGAAGAAAGATTGTTCATTGTTAACAGTAAGTAAATCTGCATTTTGTGCTTTAATTTATTTCTATTCAGATTTTGCTATATATCAGAAAGAACATGAAACAATTCTAAGAAACTGAGAAGAGAAAGAAATCTGGAATCACTTAGAGTGAATACAGATCAATGGATTTTACAAATGAGGTTAAGTCCTATAACATTAGCAACAACTAGGAAATTGCATGCAGAATCACCATCCTTCTTTCTTCTGCTTGCTCCTGGATACAACAGGGACAAAAACTGCATGCAGAATCAGAGACTTTTATAGCTTTTCCGGAGGATGATATCAGGTGTGAGACTTTGTGCTGAATTTGTGAAATTTCAAATGGCAAATTTCCTCCACCATTTGGTCACAAAATGCAGGTTGCTTGACAAGCATAGAAAACCAAATGCTAATCATGTTTGGAGCCAATAGCTAGCTTGGTTCCCTACTTCTCTCAGACCTATCTCCATTTATTTTCATTACTGATAACTTGGCTTAATCTGCTAATTTATGTGGTCAGACACTCAAGGTTAGAGTTTCCTAATGGTCTCCGCCATCAAAATTTACGAACAGCACTAAGGATGCTTGTTGGGCTAATAGCCACAGATGGGAAGTTGTCCGAATCATGTCTATTGATCATAAAACATCCTGTTACATTGCAAAAATCCTCTATGTTCCCCTAGTTCCCATGAGATGTGGTTCAGATCATTCGATAGTGCTCAAATTTTGTCTATTAGATTAAATTTCTGACACAAATGTAACCAAGTTCAAATAAAACCACAGAAACATTAAAATTTGATTGAAAAATAACTTAATCTCTACACATAAAAGATAAATAACTTTGTTTTAATGAATCAGATTGATGCATTTGGATTGGTTTCGTTCCATTTTTCCATTAATTTGGTTTGGAACAGCTTGAATAAAAGAATTAGAATTGTGAGCCCCTCTTCGATTTTAAGGGGTATTCACAGGACAATATGGCATCCATCCAAATAAACAATTTTTTTTTCCCAGAAGAAGAGCCAAAGGACCAAAACTCAAGACTCTTTTAGATTAGCCCAGTATTTGTTTCAGATTGCTCTTGCATGGATTACAGAATGTTCAAGTTCCCAGATCACAATAACCAAAACAAAAAAGGTATTGCCAAAGGAGAAAAAAACTAGAAATTCATTAGTCACCCATACAAGTTGGGGAAAAAAAATATAAAAAAAAACGGTGGAAACTTGAAGCAGGCAGCCCCATGATCAACGTTCATGGTATGGAAGAAAGGTCAACAAAGTTGAAATGTGTCCACGAAAGCATATCTTTTTAAGCAAGATTCAAAACTGGAAAAGAAGATTTTTGAAGTCGACCATAATTGACTCGAACTCCATCTTAATTCAGTTAGGTGCCAAAGGTCTTGTTCTTGGCAATTTAATGCTTTGACCCTTTGCTACCAACCCCACAGTCTCATGGAAGATAAACTTTTGAAGTATAGAAATAGCTGCCATAAAGTGATGATCAACAAGAATGGGTCAGATAGTCAAAATAAGTTTGCATGGATTAGAACATGGCTCACCTTTTTAGCTTTATGCCATCACATGAATTCAAAATTCAAAGGACAACATCAAGAAAATGAGGTCCTTTCTTTTGTTTTACGGAGGGAAAATAAAGTTCATTATTTTTTATCATCATTATTTATTTAGTGGTAGTTTGTCAGTATTATGTATTAATTTTTATTTTTATTTAAAAATATATTAAAATAAATTTATTTTTATTTTTTCAAATTTATTTATAATACCAGCACA
>Ga0307510_10005881_pt1 | contig 14627 bp, 18 predicted proteins | sample 12_EM_MG_FD_207224 | JGI IMG/M metagenome (GOLD analysis project Ga0307510, IMG submission 207224) | Populus trichocarpa ectomycorrhiza microbial communities from riparian zone in the Pacific Northwest, United States - 12_EM | ecosystem: Host-associated > Plants > Roots > Unclassified | place...
GATGGGTCCTGAGGGTGCTTGGGGTAGGGAGTAAAACGAAATTTTGGATGGATTGTAACAGGTAGGGTCGAAGTTGGGGGAATTTATGATGGCGCCAGTGAGTCCTTTGTTCATGGCATGTTTGAGGGTTTCAATAGTTCCCTTGTCGTCTAGGGGAACTCCAGCTTCAAATGCCAGTTGCTTGAATTTGGCGAAGAAGTCGTCGAGACTATCTTCCTGCTTGAGTTTGCATAACTTCTGGTAGGATTCTTCTCTCTGGTTTTGATTGGTAAAGGCGTTCCTAAACCTTTCGATGAAGTCTTTCCAGAGGTCTTTGTCCGTTTCTAGGACTCCGTCGTTTGCTGCTTTCTCAAGGATATGCATTTGTTCTTCTTTCCAGGCGTCTACTTTGTCACCGTCCATGTAGCTGAGAAGGGTGACAACGCGGGATAGGGGTTTCTTCATGGTGTCGTTATGCTGGTTGAGTAGGCGCCAGAGGTTGAAGTTGTTTATAAACTTCCTGCTTGTATTCCTGTCTCCAGTAAATATGAAAGGTGGGTTTCCCTTGAGTGCGCCGTTAGAGGGAGTGATGATGTTAATCCTCTGCGCCTTGGCCTGTGCTTGGCCAGTAGCGACGTTAATGTCCTCCTGTTGTCCTTCCATGATGGTTGGATGATCTGGGATGTTGGAGCGGGTAGGAAGTTGCTGAAGTGCGGTGGTAACTGCTGCGAGAGTGAGAGGGATGCTGGCCTCTTGTCTTTCAGATGTGTAGTCAGGATGCTGAGGGTCAATGATGAGCCACCAGCCAAGATCTGGGTTGTTTCTGATAATTCCTCCCTGGTTAGTAATCCAGGTATTGTTGTGTTGGTGAAGTTGGACCCAAAGATAGGTGTTGTTTGCTTGAATAAATTTGACAGAGATGGTCCGTCCTTTTGGGGTGTCAAAGTGATATCTGGTGTTAGGGCTGTTTACTCTGTGGTCTTCAAAGTATGCGTCTTTTGTGACGTGTGCTGGGAGATCGTCCTGTTGTCTCCTGACGATGTGTGTAAACTCGTCATTGAGTGTTCCGTATTGAATGGTCGCCACGATGGTAACAACTCTGTGTTTCAAGAGTTCGTAGGAAAGCCTAACTTGTGTTAAGGTCCAAGGGCCTTAAAGACGCGACGTGCGTGGGTTGGTTTGGCGACGACTGGGATTGCTCAGTGGGGTCTCCTCCTGAGGCAATGGATCACGTGAGTAGCGCGGTACCGGTTGGCTACGCAGTATAAGAGTAAAGTCCCCGATGATAAGGGCGACTCCTGAGGTAGATAGTAGAGATGAAAGGAAGAGCTTCAAGGCTTTTGAAGCGACTGAGATGTCAGGCGAGAGACTCAAAGAGTCCTGGGTGGAAGCTACAAGTCTTGGATTGAAAACCAAGTTAGGCTTAGGGCCTAACTGCTAAAAGTACGAGCGCTTATATACAAGATGAGAAGTAACGGGTCATGGGAGTCACAGAGAAATATGGAAATATTTAGTAAGGTACATCATGACGTGGCAGTTCTAAGTATAGCTCCATCATGAGCTGGCGACTGCGGAGTGGTGTATCATGAGCTGGCAAGTCGAAAAGAGTTAAATGAGGACACGTCATGATACTGCGGACTGCGGAGTGATGGCATGTGATAGTTGACTGCGGATTAGTCATGTAGTCTATCAGGTGACTTGTCAGGTGATTTGGTGACGGTCCGAGCGGCGCGTGAGGGAACGAGTGAGGGACGAGTGACCGAGAGCGCGAAATAAAATGGTGGAAAATTGGGGTGAGGGTTCAGGATCATAACAAGAATGATTCAAGGATTTTAAGAAACGCACCTTTGACCCATGATAGGATAGATTCTCCTGTTAAACCCGATGCAGTTGTTCATGAAAGAGTTATAGTTGAAATCTATCGAATTGACATGATGGTCAGCAACCCGTTGCTTGTCGCAGATGTGTATGTTGAGCAGTCCTTACCCAAGAGGTGGTACTGGGCCAGCAGCCGACAGACAGGATGAGGTGTAAGAGCATTCGAGATCAGACAGCGACAAGTGAAAGTATGCCCCATACCTTGTCAGCGGTATAGTGTTCCCTCATCTCCACAAGATACTCTTCGAAGATCTGCTCATCGAGGGCTGTCTCTCCCATGTCTATGACTTGCACTGGTTGGCCATGCTGGTTGTGTTAGTTCGGTGCAATATGTAACATAAATCATGACAAGTCTGTGCTGGTCATTGCCTATATGGACAGTGGCCGGCAGTGGTAACGGATGTCACGCAAAGTGCAGCAGCGATTATCTACACAGAGTCGAACATCATATTGCTTAATGCGTGAATGAAGCAGCAGCCAGGAACAAGCTCACCCAGTCGACAGTGACCACCAGCTCGAAAAACATGGAGACGATCATCTGTGCCCTTGCACTGTGTGCAAGCATAAACACAAGGTAGTCTCTATGTTGCGGTATGAGAAGCTCACCAAGTCTCACAATTCCTAATGCCCTTGGCCTGTGTATGTCACTAGGTGGACACACATACACATGGGTACGAACTGGAGCAGATGTTGTCCATGCCCAAGCACTGCTGCGGTAAGTTGTGGGGCTGCTTATCTTCGCTTCTGATAGAGAAGGTAATTGCTTCAACTGGTGACATGGCAAGATAATGTGGTGGAGCACGGGAAGAGGGTTTCTTGATAGGGGTTTTGATGGATGGCAATGGAAGAGGTGTAGGACTCCCTTCTGTTGTGTGGCCTTTGTTTTCCTCACTGGATCATGCTGAATCTGCACCTGTGGCTGCTCAATGAGGGTTCAGTAACGACCCACTCAAGTAAAATCTCAACACACTACAAGGTACATTTGCAAATATGCTCCGCACAGAGGAAATGATCCCTCAGCTTCCAAGAGCAGTGGCCGAATTGACATGCTTTCAAACTGGGGGACTATTACTCTTTGGTGAAGACCTGCTCTTTCTCAGTGTGGCTGTCAGATGTCAATTTCCTCATTGGTGGGGGATGTAGAGCCTTGCTTACAGACAGTCAAAATGATTGAACTAGGGTATCATGTAGGTTTAGGGGTTTGCTGTTGATGGACCCAGTGGTTTTAGCATCAGTGTTGGTGTCAAGCTCAATCTTTTTCTACCAGTGAGAAAGTATAAGACTGGTGCTCCCAGCTGAGAAACAACACAGACGTACCGTTATTGCAAGGCCATCGACTCTGCAACCCTGCTCACCAACGGCAATCACTTTTGGCACTTCCATAGAGCGGAGTGTTTGCAGGAGTGACTTGTCATCCAAAGAGTCCAGCAAACCTGAGTCCTGCTACCCTGACTCTCCTGCCAACGGACCTTACCATTACCATCACCTGCCTCCCATGCTCCTGCCTTGTCACATACTACTTCCGTGCCTTTGAGGTGGACCTCAACAGCAACCACACGAGCAAAAGTAGCATCTGGTGGTGACAATGCCAGGTCACAATCATGTGCTGGCTGGGTTTCTTGACTTCTCCAGAAGCTACAATGATGACAAAGGGACCTTACACTTCTCAAACTTGGTTTGCTGCTCTTGTCATCAGAAGTACCAGGGGTATCTAAGGATTGGAGCTTCTCCTGTGATGGGGGTGGAGTTCAGGACTTCCTTCACATTGAAAACCTTGTGCAGAAAACTTACAAATGCAAAGACCTCCACCTTGGCTTTCCCTACCAGCCCTCATGTATGTATATGAGGCAAAACACTTGAATGTACCTTTTTTCTTTGACTGAGCCACAATCTGTGCAAAATATGGCATCTCCTCATCCAAGCTTTGTTCAACTATTTCCACAGGTGGGGGTGGTGGCAGACAGGGTGCAGGAAGCTGGGGCCAGAGCACCAGTACGGAGTATTTTCTTTTGTATGCTGGATGTGAGTGTTGTTTCTTGGCATGAACGAACATGCGCAGCTCCTTGGGGGATGGTTCAAAGGCGCAAAGGAATGGACAGTGACCAGGAACGAACTTACATAGCCAAGAAGCAAGGAAGGGTAGTGGCAGTTTTCTGCGCAGGGCTGAAGGTCGTGCTAGTCATCGCACATGGTTGATAGCATTGGTGGCTACTGTAGTCGCGTTTTGATGGCCCGATAGGACCCAAACCAAGGGTGGCATTCTGTATGTTGGCCTCTGATTAGGGAACACAATATGTCACAATCAACGGTGTGCGAGGAGATGCACATACGAATTATGTGTCTTTGACAAGTCGATATGACAAGGTCAGCAGTGGCATGCCACATATACATGATTAATAGAGCGCATTGGCAGAGGAGGAGCCACTGGGTGAGAAGGATAGCTGAAGCTTGTGAGTAACTTGGAGGACTGGCATACCATCACTCTTCCTATGACAATGCTAGAAGAGATATGAAAAGAAAGTGACTGTCAGCAATGCATGTTGTGTCAATGTTACACTATCCGTCACACCACATAGAATGCTCAGTTTCGCAAGCTCTGAGCAGCATCTGCAACTGGGATCATCAAATTGTTGTCTGAGTATCTAAGAAACTGCACATATGTGCACTGTGCTCAAATGTGTCTATTTCCAACTTGAAACCCATCATGATGATGCCCACCATTAACAATACACCTATGTACTACCGTGACTGTGACTGCAGTTTGTGCATCAAAGACCATCATGGTCAAGGTTGACCCAATTTCTATGATAAATAAATATGGACGGTGGCCCCAAGCCTAAGTTCGCTCCACTTGTCATTATGTCTAGACAGTCAATGTATTGCACAGTCACCATGCAACTTTCAAAAAAGAATGAAAAAAAGTGTGCAGAAGCCGATGACATCACAGTTGTGATGCCGGGCCCAGTGTCATTCTCAATCTACTGGTGATCACTGCACAAACCACTGCAAGTCAAAGGAGTGCTTTGGTTATTGGAAAGGGGAGTGGTGTGGTCTGTGTGGTCCATGATGTGGTATTGAGCGGGGTTCTCCTGGTAGTTCCAGGTGGCAACGGTGGGCAATCTGAGTATATTCGGTGCAGAACTTGGGCGTGAGATGTCTTGGAAAGGTGAGATGACAGTGGATAGGCAAGGCAATGAGGGCGAGTCAGTGGACAGCAGCAATGGCAAGTAGGGAGGCAATGGGGACGAAGCGTGGACATGTTCAACTTGGAATGCTGAAAGGTCATCATGTGATCAAAAGTGGCCATTGGAAATGGGACCAGGCAACATGTTTAGCAATGTGGTATTGAGCAGGGTCCAACTGCCAAGGCATGGGGTGCAACATTTGTCCTGGTAGTTCGAGGCGGCAAAGGTGGGCAATCTGAGTATCTTCAGCACAGAACTTGGAGTGTTTGTGGGGTGTGTAGTAATGGAAGGGTAATTGATGGAGCAGATATGATGGCCCTGCGATGGTGGTACAGAGAAGAGCTGCAGGTTCAGCACCTTGCCGCCAAGAGAAGGCGTGTGGTGAGATCTGAGGCAAGGTGCTGGCTAGGTTAACATCCGTCATGATAAGCTCCACTTCGTGATAATGGCAAGGTCCAGGTTTAATGCAGTGATGTTGGGCAACATCAAACTCTCTCCCCTATCTCCATTAGGGAGGGATAGCAGGCGGGACAAAGGTAAGATTCATTGTATGAGCCTTGGAACTGCCTTAAAAGAAAAAGAAAAAAACACACCTTAAACTGTGGTCATGTAGATCCTGTATGGCGTACTGTGTAAAAACACTTGTAGCCATCAGATGTCCACCTCTCTGTTGATTTCTAATACCCTCCCCTCCACACTTGCCACCAGTTTGTTCCACAAGATGCGTCCCTGTTCCTGTAGCATCAACAGCACCTGAAATAACCATGTTGCCGGTACAGCATCTTTTTTCCTGTCCAGCGCCGCATTCCCAACTTCTTCGAACTCGGTCTGGCACAGGCCCCTGATGTATGTCCCAATTTTGCAGTAGCCTAACAGTTGTGAGGGACCCCTGCAAGGGTTGCTTCTGCTACTTGGCTGGGCAGGCACTCCCTGCGCGCGCGACTCTCTGTGTGTTGAACTGGCACTCTCATGACAGGATGTCAGCCTCAAAGGTAATTTTGGTGTTGGTAGTTGTGTCACAGCACCCTGTGCATCGATATAAATGAGTGCCCATTGGTATTTTCCTTCTTGGTGCAAAGAGTGTGTCTTGACATAAAGAGCGTCACAGTTGAACTTGAAGGACTGTATGCCAACTGTTCCCTATTAATATTTCCATGGATGATGACGATCAGAGAGGGAGGAAATATGTTTACATCACAGTACTCACCATGACATGGCAAATAGTTGAAAAGTAGTATGGAGGAACAAAAAAGAGTTGAAGCTACACACACCCAGTCGCAGAAACTTGGGGATGATGGTGGGAGAGAGGAATGGAGTGTGAATGGGGCGTATTGTGAGCGAATGGGTGGGATTGCTTTGTGGACAATGGTAAATTAAGTCTGTTGATTACCCTTCCCAAATCACACATGCCCAGGCCAGTGAGCAAGGGCCTGCAGGCTGTGGAGCATTGATGCATTGGATTTCTTATCTCCTGACATGCCCATTTCACCAGGTGGGCATGAGGCTAGGGTCCAGGGGTGTTTTTCCAAGCTTTCCCAACACCAACAGTGAACCCCAGCCAGAAATGGAGCAAATCGGATCAAATAAAACTGAACACAATCAAATGGGGTTGAATACCATCTAATAAATAGACATTTATTTGACCCAATTAGAAAGTTATCGAAGGAAAATGAATTGCATCAAATTACATTTATCGGAATCATGTCCTGGATTGGGCACTGCTGTTATTATCTATGGAATCTGGAATCTGGAGAGAAACCCAACCACATTGCACATATCATCCAGCCACAGTCTCCTGCTTCTGCCATGCGTAACTGTAGGGCCCAGGCTCCTGTGTGTGATCTGGTTATGCCAGATCTGCTGGCCTGGCTCCGATTGTATGCATTATATTTTTGTTATTTTTGTAAGTCATCTAGGCTTTTTTCTCCTCATGCCCATCTTCCCTCAGCGATCTTTTCCATCTCCTCACCATCGCAAAATCTCAATGAACACCACTGTACCCGCCTGCTCCCCTCCCCTGCCTCTTCGACCCCTGTGGATGGGAAAGTTGGTAGTGCATGCAACAATGACAACGAGAAGCTCACAGTTTTTTAATGTGGGGTTTGAATGAGTGAGTCTAACTTTTCCCCCCCAAGTTCTGTGTGCTTTGCCCTAACTCTTCCACATGTCCTATCTCCATCCTCGCCACAATCCCACCCTCCAGAACGAAGATGCTACAATGCTAAACAGATGGGGCATCGCCATCTGTATCATCCACCCGAGTCTGTGCTCGTCTGGGCCATACCTACTCACCCTTCCTGGTACGTCCCCCTCACTCTTGCAGGCTTCTTCCTGACCAGTCCCCTTACCACTCCTCCACCCCATGGTGGTGCCACCCACCCCCCACTCCATTCAGCCAGCACACTGAAAGAAGCCACCCCAATCTGCACTTCCAAGTGATAACACTGTCTCCTCAACACCCAGTCCCCCAAACAAAGCCTGCCCAGAAGCCAAAGCAGGCACCATTGTCGGTCTCATGACCTAGCTGCCTGCACCTGCATTGGTGGCACATGCACAACATGACAAGGAGCTTGCACTTTTTGTGAGGGTTCAAATAAGTAAGTCTTTTTTTTTCAGTTTTGTGCATCACTCACCCTCCTGATGCCCCCCTTGTGCTCCCCACTCCTGCCTACCCCCACACCCTTGCATCTAACTGCCCAGACATCAAAGATAAAGCTGGGTTTGCAACTGTGACACCAACATTGGTGACACAGCCCTCTCCTATGCCACCATCCGCTCCTCAGATGAAGGCATGATTACATCCCATGTCCACCTTGCCAACATATCATATCTATGCCATGGAGCCTGTCTGAATATCTGTCCAGGTATTCCTTTTGTTCGAGCTCAGATAGGACATGCACTTGTTTTTTGCCAAGGTAGTAGTGGGCATGAGACACACTTTCAGGGTCATGAAGTTTTGTGTGTCTGTAGTACATTGCGGCCCCAACTTCTTTGCTGCCCTTGCACCTTGCTAAATCACTGTGCATTTTCACTTTTAGGTGCGGATGGCGCCATGTCAGGTAAGAAACAACAAAGAGAGAATGAGAAAGCATTTGCGAGCGATGGTCTCATTATGTCAATCAAAGAGGGCGATCACGCTGCTGATTCACGCTACAATCACGCAGGGGCGAGGACTGGGCGAGGTCAGAACTCAAAGTCTAACATTGGATCTGAATGCCTCCACGATAGCAGGAGGTGTCATGTAGAAACACACTACTGAGTACTGACAATTATGATGATAGTGGTCTTTTTTTTGGAGTAAGTCTACAAAAGCAAATGCAGGAGGCCAGCAGTGACGGTAGACGTTGAAAGTGGTTAAAGACGACATCTGTGAGGTTAAAGTGATGGTAGAAGTGACCATTTCGTTTTCTCTGTGGCATCATTTAGAAATCATTTTGTTTGTTTGGATGTCATCCTCACCAATCTATCTGTATCGATGCATGCAACACCAACCTCTTCAGACCTTTGCTGTTCAATTGGGTCTCCCCTGGACCTTCTTGGGCCAGACTCAGCAGATAGGGTTTGCACCCCTTAAAGATCTTGTCCCAATGCCTCTCTTTTAGATTCTGTGCTGAGTTGACTAGACCATGTGTGGTCTCACCCCAGAGTGTTTCAGAAAACCCAATCTTGGCAAGGATCTTGCAACGATGGTCCAACTTCTGTTTTCTACTCTGCTTATCTTGCTTTTTCTTAATATCTTTACCTGTCTTAAAGAGTGAGAACCCATGCTCAACCTAGAGGAGTGGAGTTTTCTATCATATACTTATGGAGAGTGCGAGGATTGACATACCGTGGCAGCAGCAAGCGCCAAGGCTCCAATCTGATAGCCATAGGAATCTGTGGCCAAAGGAAGCCCCAGTTTTCGGAGGTGTAGTGAATACACTTTTAATACTAATGGGGAATGGAATGTGCCCTTGGAATTCTTGATGGGTGTCAGATCCAGTGTTTGATTACATGGGTAACATGGACTTACCAGATACTTGTATAGGTAATTAAGGTCTTTGACTTGTTCAGAGATGAGTGTCTTGCATTCTTCTGTGCTTTTGGAATCCATGAAGTTATGAACAGAATGATATCCAGCTTTCCCAAGGTTGGACCGCCAGTTATTGACTATATTTTCACACTATAGAATCATTAGCATGTTTCAATGGTTTCATTCTATTCACCTTACCACTTTTACCACAACCATGATGGCATCATCTTCAAGTGTGATCTGTGGATATGTGCATGACCAGAGCTCATCAACTGCATCATAGAGATTGCCATTGACCCCAAATGGGTCTTCCTGAGCTCCAGCTCAGGCTAGCAGTGACAGAACAAAGGACCTTCTCCAAGTTTGTTTATGACCTCCACCTCATGGAAAACGCAGGTCTGGAACAGTGTATTGTCATTTGTGACCACAGAGGACACTCTTTGTTATAATCCACCCCAATTTTTCTCATCCTTGTCGGACCCCCTCCTCATCACCCTATCCAACCATTCACCTATGGCCAAGTGACCATTACCATTGAACCCATCATCCCTACCGGACCTACCACCATTGCCACCCAGTGAACCATCCAAACCATCGTCACCCCTTGATCAGCCCCCAGTCAAGCCCCTCATCCCTGTCCCCTGGAACATCCATCGTCAGGAATACTCCTCAATGGAGATGTACCAAGAACCACCCCCAGTAGAGAACCCACTGGAAGACCCAGACAGTCCCATGGAGGACGCACCGCCCTTAGAGCCAGAACCATCCATTCCATATGAACCTGATGTCCCTGGAGGCAACATGCACACCTTGTCCCCAGAAGAGTCCCCCATCATACCATGGCAAGAGTACCTTGCCCCAGATAGTCCTGTGTCCTGCAAGCACTCCCTGTCACCCACAAGTCCCTCTTCAGCACCAATACGCCAACGCACCAGTAGAGAAGGCAGTTACCAGTCAATCACCCCTTCTGCCTCATCGCCCATAGCTGGCACCTTGCCCCAGAGTCAGGGCTATCAGTCGACCTCTCCCAGAGGATTTGCAGACAATCCCTCATCCACACAGAGCTCCGCAGATGACACAGATAGCAACATGGCCCTTAATTGGGTCACCATCAATACGGACTACCTTAAAGGGTAGTTGCTTACACTAGACACCCATTAGACCAGAATGGGCACACGGAGATCAGATCTCCTCAGATCAACCTCAAACCTTGTGGTCGTCATCGCATCATGACGACGCTTCTCTTCTTGGAATGACCCACCACCATTGTTTGACCGTTAAGGATGGATTAGGCAACTTGTCAATCTGTCATTCGCTCTCGCTCATTCTCTATTGTTCGACTCATACAGACCGCAGCACTTGTCCGCGGAGTACCATACGATATATACAGCCCCCTCTTGACCAGAAGTACCTACTTTAGTAACCATGGCCCATGCGCGGCCGTGCCTGTATATAAGCGCCCTGTATTTCGACAGTCAAGCCCTAAGCTTGACTTGATTCTCAATATCAATGTTCTTGAAAGCTCCCCAAGTGCCTCCCCTTTCCCTCATCTCTTACATAAGCCTCTCAGAGTCATCTCTAGCAACACTAGAGACTTCTACCTCTTCAAGTACTCGCCACCAGTTCACTCTTAGTACAAGTCGTACTATCAAGGCCCGTTGAAGCCTTAACACTCTTGGACATGCGGACCATATCACCACTCATGCTACTTGCCATGCTGGCCACACTACCACTTGATGAAGTAATATCAGTTGAGTCGCTTACCCTCGGCCTGTGGAGCCTGATCCCCATCTAACCTCTCATAAGTCAGTGGGCATATGAAAGAAGGAAAGGTGGCTTACCTGTTCCGTGCGTCTTGCCGCTGACATGACCCCCCCTTCGCGTTCTACTTGAGGGTTGTGTAAGATACTTGAAGTCCTACATGTTACTGGCACAGAACTTTTGCTCCTTTGCACATGCATGAGGAGGTCATCCGGCTCATCACCCTCGAACACTCCAGGAAGGCCATTATCATTGTTCCCATTTTTGTCAGTATCTCTGTGGCCAAGGGCTGGTGTTGCTCCCCCAAGTTGCCGATGTCGACCCAGAGATTGCCATACTGAATGTTGCACATCTGTCAGCAGGGATATTATGTATGTGGAACAAAAGGCATTCACAAACTACAGTTTGCTTTGTCCTTCCACCTTGGATCAAGTCCTGCTATAGCATTTGAATGCTTGAGGTGTTTATGGACGGCGCTGGGCACAGGTGCAATGGCGGTGACTTTAGTACACGATATTTTGTGTAATGAAGGTACACCTACATCTTGTCTGGCCTGGGTGGCATTGGGTGCTTATTGTGCAAAGGCCAAGAGGGACTCCTGTGGACACCCCTGAGTGCGTTCACTTGGGCTCTTAGAGCGCCCCTCTTCTCTTTCTGTGAAGGAAGGTGAGTGCCTTTTACCATGTTGCAGTCAGTGAACAGTGAATGCTTACCACACACCACTGCTTGGCAGGCCTCAATCTAGGATCTATGTTTGCAACTTCTGAGTCTTTGTCCAAGTCACCTTCATCACTAAACTCATCAATGCTAGAGTTGGTGGGGCTATGAATGTCGGGTATATTCAGGGGTGCCATGATATGGAGATTCTGTTTATCTACCGCTTCAGACGTCTCTTGCGACTGGGACTGAGGGTAGCCTGGCGGCAGGTATGAATCGCCCTCATTGTCACTTGAATCATCATCACCGCTCAGGTTGCCATTGCTCAAGTCGCCATTGCTCAAGTCACCATCACTTGAGTCGCCATTGCTCAGGTCGTTGTTGCTCAAGTTGCCATTGATCAGGTTGTTGTTGCTCGAGTTGCCATCGCTCAGGTTGTTGTCGCTTGAGTTGCCATCGCTCAGGTCATTATTGCTCAAGTCGCCATTGCTCAAGTCATCACTTGTATTTGCCAAACTGAACACACTGTTAATTTGTCAATGTCTCTTCATGAAAGTGTGGAAGTGGAGGTAGTTACCCCTGCAAGGCCAGATCTGTTGGTTGGGCACCGTGGAGGTCTGGCCTTATTGAGTGCTCGCATTGGGCTTGTTCTTCGGTCTCAATTTTGTCCTCCAGCTGTGCAATATGCCCTGGGACTGCCAGGCATCTTGCTTCCTCCTGGACCTTTGCTGCCTTTGCATGACATCTTGCCTCTTTGACCTGTTTTGTGCTGCGTCGTGCCTGTTTGTTATCCAGCAAAATCTGTCCTGGATGTACATTGGCATTCCTACTGCGTGTTGTCACCATATGTGCCAAGAGAATGTGTGGAAGGTAGTGGTATGCGTCGAGGACACTCCTAGTGTGACACCCCCCTCCAAATTTAAGGAAAATATCCTTTAGTGTCCTCAACTCCCTGTCACCTAATACATTGCGAAATCTTGCGATACAGCCTGAATGCACAAAACAAGAAACTTCGAATACTCTGCCACGTTAGTCAGGTAACATCTTGGATCCATAAGTGCTCATTTCACAATGGGTCTAGACCACTTCAATTGAAGTCTGTTGTGACCCTCCTTGTATTTGCCCTATTGGCACCACAGAAGCTATCGAGAAGTGGGTTCTTGTTTGAGGGTAAACGTAATGGTGAAGTATTCACCATGGGTGGTGGTGGACTAGAGCAACTCTGCCAGTCTTCAGTTGCCCCTCCATTCCCAACAGGAAACGTGGATGACATATGCGAAGCATGGAGCACGGGTGTTTGGAAAACAACAAACAGAGCTTTAATAAGCTTTAATGGCTCCAGTCAGGGATATCAGTGTGGTATCTGGTAAGAACAAGGCATGTTTACACACAAAACATGTTGCATTACCTATAACCAATTTTGTTGTATGTATTTCTACAGCAAGCGACCAGCCTGAGTGAACTGCTAGGTACGATTTACATCAACCAGGCCACCAAACTTCTTGTAATCCCGTTATGGTCTACTTGTTGGCGATGTCCTTGACCATGTGAGCCATCCCCAAGATGCGGATGCAGGTGACATCCCTGACCTGGTGTGATGAGAGTTTCCCAAGAATTATGGGTGTCAAACTTGAGAGGACTGTGGCAGTATGTTCCCTTTGTTCATGCAAGGCCTCAGGCTGCTGGTGCATGCCAGTGAACAGTTGATAAGCGAAGCCATGGCCAAAATTGATTGACGGCCCAGGGCAGGGAGGTAAGGGAAGGTCCAGTGAATGCGGAGTATGGCTGCCTGAGCCTGCCATGATGCATTTAGGCCAAAGTCAACATGGTGTTTCTCCCATGTGCCTTTCCTCCTTGTCCTCTTGCACCATTGCCTTGCCATTACCCCACTTATCTTTCCCTTTTCCACCCTTGTCGATGTCGGGAACTCACTACTTTATGGGTAGCGAGACTCGACGACGGCGCGGAGTTGAAGGTGACTGATCCAGAGGAGCAGCAAAGAGATGTTGAGGAGGAAGAGACAAAAGGCGAGGAGAGGCGGGATGGAGTAGACTGTAGAAGAAGACGGGTGGAGTGCTGCTGACGATGAGGGAGCTTTGAAAGGCTCCAGTGTGGGGGATTGACAAGAGAACAGTCTAAGGACTGTTCACCTAAATTTGTAGGTCTTATATACTAATACAGGGTGGTCTGTGTGCAGTTTAGGGTAGGTAAGTTTACAGGTAACGGGGGACTGCGCAGTCAATGCGCAGCAACTGCAGATTACATAATACATCTCGATTAGGGTCTAGCCCTAATGAGTCGCGTGTTCGTTGATCGAGTCGCGTCGCGTGTTCATTGATTGTTTAGTGGATGTGTCTTGTTGATCGTTCCCACGATCTGCCACGTGTTGATCAACGGGTTAGACATGCGTCCAAAGCGCGTCTTGTCAGGTGATGTTGTTGATGACCAGTTCCTTGATAGGTCATGTGTTATCTTCCCAGGGTCACGGGGTCGTAGGTTCCCAGGGTCACGTGCTGATAAGTCATGTGATGTACGAGTGGCGAAGGGGTCATGTGATGAGTCACGTGCAGGGTCATGTGATATGTTCCCACGGTCACGTGGTCTTGGAGTTACGGGTTTGTAGCTGAGACTGGGGGGCGCGAGTACCGCTCACAACAGTATCCCCTCTTTAGGATCTCCTTGTGCCTGCAAGGCTTGTATGCGTATCCCCTCTTTAGGGCGATTACAGGCGTGGAATTCGGCGACTAGTTCTTTGGCGTGTGTTAGTTCTCCCGCTGGTATCCATGAGTTGTCTGCGTCTGTGTAGCCTTTCCAGTGGACGAAGTACTGTGTGCTCTTGCGATTTCGTATAGGACGTGCTGCTAGGACTTTGTCGATTTCGTAATGTCCTTCTTCTCCTCCAACGATTTCTGGAGGGGGTCGCTCGAAATTGGGTCCATGTGCTTGTGTTTCGTGGTAGGGTTTCAACAATGAGTTGTGGAATACAGGGTGAACCCTCATGGTCTCGGGTAATTGCAACTTGCAATTCGTGGGTGAAGCCCATATGACCTTGAAAGGTCCATATCTTCGTGGAGCGAGTTTCGCTTTAGGATGTGTCGTTTGTAGGTTGGTGGCTTCCAAGAGTACTAGGTCATCTTTGTGGAATGTGTAGGATA